>Ga0102907_1000396_pt1 | contig 13800 bp, 12 predicted proteins | sample Colrivmet1556B02_FD_79136 | JGI IMG/M metagenome (GOLD analysis project Ga0102907, IMG submission 79136) | Estuarine microbial communities from the Columbia River estuary - metaG 1556B-02 | ecosystem: Environmental > Aquatic > Marine > Intertidal zone > Estuary | place: USA: Columbia River...
ATTTATGATTTAAAAGGAGGATTTAATAAATGGAAAAATTTGAAATAAAAAACCGAGACAATTGTCTCGGTTTTTTATTTTTAAATTAGAATTTTAAGGTAACTCCAACCAAGAAATTTCTTGTAGCTTGTGGGTAGTAACCAGCTCCATCTATAGTAGTAACAGAATCTGAAGAGCTCCAAGTATCATCATAGGTGTAATAATAACCTCTATCCACATATTCTGTGTTAAATATGTTGTTGATTAAGCCAGAGATGATAATGGCATCAAAAACCTTTTTAGTTGGGATCTCATAAACAAAGTTTAAATCGCTTGTGAAGTAACTGTCTAAAACATCTAATTTAGAAACGCTACTATTTAAGTTACTCATAAACTGTTCACCTACATATTTTGATAAGAATGAAATTTGGAGGTTGTTACTAGGTTGGTACATAACCATATTTCCAACAATTACATTTGGAGAAAATGACAAAGGAGTATTTCCTAAGTATAGTAAACTTCCATCTATAGGTGCTGTAAAATCTTCATTTTTATTCGTGCTAAATGCTGCGTTAGATTTTATAGAAAATAGGTCATTTAATTTAATATCAGCATCAATTTCTAAACCTAAACGAAAACTTTTACCACTAGTTGCTCTTATAGGTGCACCTACATCATCAATCGCTCCAGTTAATACCAGTTGGTTTTTATAATTCATATAATATATATTGGTATTTAACTGTATTCGATCGTTTTTATAACGCCATCCTAATTCTATGTCATCCAATATTTCTGGAGAAGAAACACCATTTTCAAAATCATTTCTATTGGCTTCTCTGTTGGCTCTAGCATAAGAAAGGTATACATTATTTTGAGCTGCTATTTTATAAATAAAACCTGCTTTAGGATTAAAGAAGTTAAATTGAGCATCTACATCCAAAGGTTTTCTTTCTGAGGTAAGCCCTTGGGTTTGATAGTTGACAAAACGACCTTGAAGATCTATATATGCAGTTACCTTTTCATTAATTTCATAGGTTGCTTTTGAAAAAATACTCATATCTGTTTTTTTAGCATCACTAAAATAATAACGATCCTGAATAGAAGTTCCACTACTTAAATTGCTTCCCCAAATCACTTCTCCAAAATGATCTCCTGTATAATTACTGTAAGAAACTCCAGAGATAATATTTAATTTTTCATCTTTATAATTGGCATTAAAATTTAGCACATAAAAATCATTATCTAGCCAGCGCCTCACAATTACATCGCTTCCATCTTCAATTAGATTGTTAAAATCAGCGGCATTTTCTGCTGCTTTATATTGTTCAAAAAAACCAGCACCTTTAGTGTAATTTAAACCTAAGTTGGTAGACCAATGGCTATTTAATTTTTCATTCCAATGCAATTGATAATGGTTTTGTTTGTAATCATCAACCTCGTTTTCATAGGTATATGGGTTTTGTCTTCTGTCTTCCTTCAATTGTTGTGGATCTAATCCATACCAAGATTGGTAAGTTCTTTCAGCTCCACCAAAAGAAACTGCTTTAATGAGTGTGTTTTTATCTTTATAGGAGGCTTGTAAAAAATAGGATTTTAAGTCAGTAAAAGCTCTATCTACATACCCATCTGAATGGATGTTAGAAAACCTTCCGGAAACTTCAAGATGCTCATTAATTTTTCCAGTGGTAAATTTTACAGAATGTTTTCTTGTGCCATAGGAACCAAAAGAGTTGGAGATTTCACCACCAGCAATTTCTGAAACAGCATCTGTTAAGATATTTAAACTAGCTCCAAAAGCACCTGATCCATTAGTTGAAGTACCTACTCCTCGTTGTAGTTGTAAATTTTCTGTTGACGAAGCAAAATCTCCAAGGTTTACCCAAAAAGTTCCATGACTTTCAGGATCATTGTAAGGAATTCCATTAATAGTTACATTAATACGCTCACTATTAGAACCTCTTACATTTAAATATGTGTACCCTACGCCCGCTCCAGCATCTGAGGAAGAGATAACAGAAGGTAGGTAGTTTAATAAGATGGGAATGTCTTGTCCTAAATTACGTTTAGCGAGTTCTTTTTTACTTAGGTTGGAGTAGGTGACAGGTATGCTAGAAGTAGCTCTTACTGCTGAGACTAATACTTCATCTAAGACATTATCATCTTCATAAAGAACAATGGTAAATAGGTTGTCTTTATCTAAATAAATATTTTTTTCAATGGTTTTGAATCCAATGTAAGAAACCTGGATAGTGAAGGTTCCTTTGTTTAATTTTAATGTGAAATTTCCATCTAAATCTGTTGAAATTCCTTGATTTGTTTCTTTAATAAGAACGGTAGCTCCAGTTAAAACTTCTTGATTTTTGTCAACGATTTTTCCTGAAACTGTTACTTGTTGTGCGTTTGTAAGTACACTTACAAACAAGAATAAAAAAATGGTTATTTTTTTCATTTTAAAAATAATTAAAACGAATAAAAAGAGGTAATTATTCTTGTGTTATGGTTGAATAATTAATTTTTGAAGTATTCTACTTCTTCACTTGTTAAACAACATCTAAATAGTTCTTTAACTTGCTTTCCTAAACAGCATTACCTGTTCTAGGTTCAATGGGTATGATCTCAGCCTTATAAAAAGCACCCCTTTATGAGAACACTACAAAGGTAAAATGGATTTTTGGATTTGTGAAAAAAAACAGTATTTTTTTGTATATAATAGAAATTATTTTTAGGGATTAAGTTTTTTTTAGATGTTTTTTCTTGTATTGTCCAGAAAAAACATAAACATAATCAGGTCCTTTTAATAATTCAGAAAATTCAATCTCAAGAATTTCTGCAATATCAATAAATTTTTCAAGATGAATTCTAGTATATCCTTTCTCTAGTTTGTGGTAGGCATTTTGACTGATTTTTAGCATGTCAGCCATATAGTCTTGGGAATACCCTTTTTCTATACGAATTGCTCTAATTCTTTCTCTAATTCCTTCTACTAATAATTTTGATGTATTCATATCTATGGAAGTTGGGGTTCAGCTTTCACAGTACAAAAATATAAAAAGGGTGGGTATTATTCCTCACTATTTATAGGGATTTTTATAGCTTTTTGGAACACCATAAGAAGTTAGCTGAAATAGCTATTTTAATTAGCTGCTTTTTGGAAATTAAACTTTATTTGCTTTGTATATTTGTGTAGTATTTGAATTAATAAGATATATTAAAAACCAAAATACAGATTATTCATTTTTTGAGGGGAAAATATTATTCAATTTTGGTATTAAAAGGTGAATAGCATCTATGCTTTTCACCTTTCTTCTTTTTATTAAATATTCTGTTTTTTATATCTTACTCTAAATTAGGTTTTTTTCTAAGAATTTTTTTTGTAGCATGTTTAGTCTTATTGTCTAACCGTTTTATTTTTTGAGCTTTACTCATTTTTGTTGGCCTTCTTTTTTTGGGAACTATAAGCCCTTTTTCAATTATTTTAAAAAGTCTTTTTACTACTTTTTCTTTATTGGTGTGTTGGCTTCTGCTTTCGCTTGAATATATTTTTAAGACCCCTTCTTTATTTATTCTATTGGAGAGGTTTTTAAGAAGCAGTTGTTTTTCTTTTTCAGTGAATGATTCTGATGAAGCAAGGTCAAAATATAACTCAACTTTAGAAGAAACTTTATTTACATGTTGCCCACCAGCTCCTGAGCTTCTGACTGCTTTGAAGTGTAGTTCTTTATAAATAGTTTCTTTATTCATTTTTCAAGATCTCTGAATACGAATATAAGCTGTTTTTATTTTTAATAATTTTATCAATAGCCTCAGTTGCTGTGTTAAATCTTTCTTCTTTATTTCCTTTTAATAAAATATAAGGTCTATGATTGTCTTCTAAAGCTTTTTTAAATGCAAGAAACATTTCCTCTCTTTGATCTGGTCTATCTCTCAAGTCATCTGCCTCCCACGGTGTGTCTATATACGTAAGAAAATACAAATCATAACTACTTTCTTGAGCTCCTTTTTCCAATAATGGATCTACATATCCACCATAATATTCTTCAGAATATACTTTAGTTTCTAATAAATCGGTATCACAAATTAGAACTTTGTCAGCTCGCTTTGCTAGTCTATTTTCCAAAGCCATTTGACCAAAGGCTATAGGTAAAATATCTTTAGCCTCACAGGTTCTTCTTTCTTGATTCCATACTTTTTGTAGGTAGGGTCTGGCATATTCTTGAACCCAAACAGTGTTATAATGCTTAGCGAGTTGTATAGATAGTGTTGTTTTACCAGTACTTTCTGGTCCAAACAATACTATTTTTACGAGATTAATGTCTTCTTGTCTAAGGTCTTTTTCCATGCGTAATATCCTTGAATTGCTAGGATTGTAAAAATTAAGTATTGTAAAGATAACATTCCTAAACCACGATAGGCGTATAAAGGGGCAGTAATCAAATCAGCAATAATCCATAAGGTCCAATTTTCTAATTTTTTATTGGCCATGAACCACATAGCAGTAAAGAAAATACCGGAAGTGAAAATGTCTAAATAATTTTCGGTTTTAATTTCAGAACCAAAATAAACATATACTGAATAAGTGACAATCATGGTCAAAAGAACCCATACTAAACCTATAATTTTCTCTTTATAATTTGTTCTTGAAATTGGGACAACTATTTTGTTATTTTTCTTTCTACTCCAATTCCACCAACCATAAATACTCATCACAGAATAATAAAAATTCATCATCATGTCTCCAAAGTATTCAGCTTTGTATAATAAATATACCGTAATGATAGTAGCAACTAAGCCAGTAGGATAAACTAAAATATTTTCTTTTTTAGCAAACCAAACACTAGCTATTCCAAAAAGAAATGCCAGAAATTCAAGAATTATATCTGAAGTAGATGCATTTTTATATACCTCTAAAAAAAAATCAAAAATTTGGGTCATAAGTGCTGCGATCAGAGGTTACTATTTTTAAATTTAATACAGTATTTTCTTGCTGTTCAAAAGATGTTTCTATTTCTTCTGTCAAGAAGGGCATTAATTCGTGATAGTCACCGTAAATTTGAGTACTCATAGGGTTTTCTAAAACTTTAAATTTTGAATTCCGAAGCCTTTTGATAAAATCAATTATAGGAGTTTCAAAATCTTGTTGAAGTGGCATTAAGGTAAGTTCAACAGATATTTTCATACTTGATTTCTACTTTTTAGTTGGTAGTATTTTTTTAATTAGGTTATCTTCAGCTAAAATAAGAAGAACTTGATATAATTATCCCGTTTGGAAAGAAATTTAACTGATGAGTTTCACGATCACAAAGTCATTTGAAAATTTTAAATAGCATAAACACAAGTAAATCCATCAAATTCAAAGAAATGAATGCTATGAGTAGACACGTGTCCTTTATACTTTATAACTCCTGTTGTTTTGGTATCTATAAATGAAAAATCTTCAATATATATATGATGTAAGAACCGTAATTTTTTCTTTCCATATATTTTATATAAAGATTCTTTTGCGCCCCATACAACTGTTAATTTACTAACCAGCGCCTCATGATTAGCTATGGTGTTATATTCTTCTATGGGTGTAAATTTATGAGCAATTTTCACAATTTTATCTCGCTGTTTTTCTACATCAATACCTACAGGTTTTTTTTTAGAAATAATAATGGCTGTAAAAGTAAAAGAATGGCTAATAGAAAGATAATTTTTATCTTTTAAATGAGGTTTTCCAAACGCATCATAAAATACATCTGTATCTGCATATCCTGCTTGTTTTAGCAGCTGTCTAATACTCATAAAACCCTGTTTATGCAGAACAGATTTCATAGCCTCTACTCTTTTTTTACTTCGTTCGGTGAGTTTTATACCCATAGTTAAATCTTCTAAAGACTCATCAATCTTCCAGACAAGAACTTTTGTAAAATCATTAACACGGATGGTCTTATATAATGGCATGTTTTAAAAGTTATTACGTAACTTTGCAGTCTTAAATTAGATAAATATAACAATAATAATGAGCACTAATAAAGCTACTTACGTACCCAACAAAGTTAAAGATATTTCTTTAGCAGCATGGGGAAGAAAAGAAATAGAATTGGCAGAGGCAGAAATGCCAGGCTTAATGTCTTTAAGAAATGAATATAAAGATGAACAACCATTAAAAGGAGCTAGAATTGCCGGATGTTTACACATGACCATTCAAACAGCGGTGTTAATAGAAACTTTAATTGCTTTAGGAGCAGAAGTTACGTGGAGTTCTTGTAATATTTTTTCTACTCAAGATCAGGCAGCAGCAGCAATTGCTGATGCAGGAATTGAAGTGTATGCTTGGAAAGGAATGAATGAAGAAGAGTTTGACTGGTGTATAGAGCAAACCTTATTTTTTGGAGAAGATAAAAAACCATTAAATATGATTTTAGATGATGGTGGAGATCTAACCAATATGGTCTTAGATCGCTATCCGGAATTGGTTTCTGGAATTAATGGATTGTCTGAAGAAACAACAACAGGAGTTCACAGATTGTATGAAAGAATGCATGCAGGTACGTTGCCAATTCCTGCTATTAATATTAATGATTCTGTAACCAAGTCTAAATTTGACAACAAATATGGATGTAAAGAATCTGCAGTAGATGCCATAAGGAGAGCTACAGATATTATGTTAGCTGGTAAAAGAGTAGTGGTTTGTGGTTATGGTGATGTTGGAAAAGGAACTGCGGCCTCTTTTAAAGGAGCAGGTTCTATTGTAACGGTTACAGAAATAGATCCTATTTGTGCCTTACAAGCTGCTATGGATGGTTTTGAAGTAAAGCGTTTAGAAACCGTAATGGGAAATGCAGATATCATTATTACCACCACAGGAAATAAAGACATTGTTAAAGGAACTCATTTTTCATCCTTAAAAGACAAAACCATTGTGTGTAATATTGGTCATTTTGACAATGAACTAGACATGGCTTGGTTAAATGAAAATTATGGTGATACCAAGGTTGAAATTAAACCTCAAGTAGATAAATACACTATTAACGGGAAAGACGTTATTATTTTAGCAGAAGGTCGTTTGGTAAACTTAGGTTGTGCAACAGGGCATCCAAGTTTTGTAATGAGTAACTCATTTACAAACCAAACGTTAGCTCAGATAGAACTTTGGACAAATATTGAAGCTTACAAAAACGAAGTGTATATGTTGCCAAAACATTTAGACGAAAAAGTAGCCAAATTACACTTAGCTAAAATTGGTGTAGAACTTACGGAATTACGATCTGATCAAGCAGATTATATAGGTGTAAAACAAGAAGGTCCTTTTAAGCCGGAGTACTACAGATATTAAAAGAATATATTCTTTTACATAAAAAAACCTCTCCACATGGAGAGGTTTTTTATTTTTTGACTTTTACAAGCCTTCCATAATTTAATTAACTCCATATCCATATCCATATCCATATCCATATCCATATCCATATCCATATTTGTCAATTAGTTTATCTGGTTTAGAGTCATCAGTTATTATATATCCTATGTTTTTTAAGTTATATTTCTTTTTATAATCTACTACATAGTTAGCCACTTTTTTAGATGAAAAGTTTTTTCTAAAAACATGAATAATATAATCTGATTTTTTTAACAATTCCAATGAATCAACCATAAATAAGACAGGTGCAGTATCAAAAATTATATAATCATATTTTTTCTCTAGGTAAGAAGTTAATTCATCAAATTTTTTGCTATTGTAAATGTTTATTTTAGTGTTAGTTTCTGTCCCAACAAAAAGAGTATCGAGCTGATTGTTGGAGATCTTGTACTCTTCAAAAAGTTCTTCAACTTTATTAGAATTGTCTCTAATTATATCTGTTAATCCCTTGTGTTGAATTTCATTGGAGTCAAATAATTTTGACAAATCAGGATTTCGTACATCAGTTCCAACAAGAATAATTTTTTTATCATTACTGGCTAAAAAAGTTGAAAGATTGAATGCAGTATGTGTTTTTCCTTCATTTTTAATACAAGAAGTAATCATAATTGACTTCCCTTTTTTTGATTTAGGAATCATCAAATTTAAATTATGATAAATTCTTTTCAAAAGCTCGTTATGCAATGCTTTATTCTCATTTGATAGTTTATCTTTTGAAAACTTGATAACTCCTAAAAAATCTATGTTAATGAGCTTTTCTTTAAGGTATTCTATATCAATAAAAAAAGTTCTAATAAAAAACAAGCTAAGACTAAATCCAACTGGGAGAAATAACCCTGCAAATAAGAAATATGCTAATGTTTTTGACTTATTAGATTTTAATTCTAATACATAATCAACATCATTAATTAATTTAATATTCGACTCTAAAGAGGATAAATTAATTAATGCCTCTTCTTTTTTTTGCGATAAATACGAATACAAATTATTTAAAAGTAAGAGGTCTCTATCTAAATTGCTTAATTCGGATTCTCTGAGAGGTATTACCCCAACCAGTGAATTACTTTTTTGTTTATAATCATCATACCTATTTAATTTCATTTTTAATTTATTAATATAGATATGTAAACTATTTAGAATATTAGATCTTAAGTCTATGAGTTGGTTCTGTGATTGAATTACTAATGGGTTTTTTTCTGTAGCCTCAACAAGTAAATTATTTTTTTCTAAAATAATTTTATTAAACTGAAAAACCATGGCATTAATATTTTCATTTTCAATACCAATATCAGTTGGTAAAAGCTCAAAAGAATTTTGTTTTTCTACTTCATTTAATAATTTAACAGAGAGTTCACTTTGTAATTTATTTTTAAATATTTTTTGCTCAATTTCATTTAAATTATTCAAAACTGAATTTGTTTGAGCTGCAGGCATATATACACCATTTGAAATCTTAAAATCAGAAATTACAGAATTCAAAGAATCAATTTTTATTTTTAATTTAGAAATTCTTGAATCAATAAAATTGATAGACAGTTTATAAACATTTTTTTTCTCTCTTAGATTGTGTTCTTTAATTCCATCTACAATCCCTCTCAGAATTTTTGAATTTAAATCTTTGTTAGGTCCTGCATACGAAATTCTGTAGGTATTTGATTTTTTAGGTTCATTAATTATGTAATTTGATTTTACACCATTGATGGTATTTACCATGCTAAATTGTTTTATTATGTAGGTGTCTTTCCCTTCATAATTTTTAAATTTTGGTGTGTATGAAAAAATTGAATTTTCAAACTTAGGTTCTCTTTTTGAAAATGAAAATGTATTATCATTTATTATTATGATAACATTTTCTTTATCATAACTAATACTACATTTATTTTCAGTTATGGTTTGTTTAAAAATAAATTCAAATGGCAGCGATTCTTTTGTTAAAAGTTTATTAGCCTTCCATTTATTTTTTTTAAAATATCTGTAATTAATTCCTAATTTTTCTATTACTTGGTTTAAGATCAATGTTGATTTAAAAATAGAAATTTGATCTTGACTTTTAAGATTATTATTATAAAGAAATTGATATTCATTATTATTGATAAAAGAAGACGGGTCAGATTGATCTTCGCTAACTAATAGTGTAGCATAAGTTTTAAATATATCATGATGATAATAATTATATACAAGTCCGGTAATTGAAAATATGACTATAGACGAAGCAATCAACCACCTGTGAGATAAAATAGTAAATATGATTTCGATAAGATCTGTTTGATCTTCTGAGCTATGTCCGTTCTCTACCTGCATTACCTTACAATTAATACAACTATTGATGTTAATAATGATAGTACTCCAGCATTTCTTAAAATCCCAAAATCAAATGCCAATGAGGCCTTGTCAGGCCTTACATAAATTTTGTCATTTTGTTTGAGAAAATAATATGCTGAGTTAAAAAACTCATGGGAGGTTAGGTCTATATATTGAGTTTCAATTTCGTTATTAGAACTTCTAATGATCATAACTTTAGTTGGATCTGCATTTTTATTAAAATCTCCAGCTCTACTAATGAGTTCTGTAAAAGAAATATTTTGATCTATAACATCAAATGTGCCTGGCCTTGCTACTTCACCTAAAATTGAAACTCTAAAATTCAGAATTTTAGTTCTAACATTTGGATTTTGAATGTATTCTTTCAATTTTACTTTAATAGCTTCAGAAAGTAAATTACAAGTTAAACCAAAGGCTTTTATTTTTCCTAAAATTGGCAGATCAATATTTCCCATACCGTCTACCAAGTAACCATCTAATTTCCTTGCCTCTGCATTCCGTATTGTTCCTATTTTACTTAATGTTGTTGGTGAAAAAATTGAAGTACTTTGATTGTTCAAGGAAGAAATATTAACATCAATTAAATCTCCATAAGTTATAATAGCTTCTGGAATTTTTAATTTGATGTTATCAGGGATATTTTTAAATAAAACCTTACTATTTGAGCAGCTGGTCAAAATAAAAAATAAAAAAATAATACGTATGTATGTTTTACAATGTAGCACGTGAGGGGATTTATTCTTAATTATGAAGCATAATTACAATTATTTTTATGTACAGATAAATATTTTTATTTTTAATAAAACATCTATTTTTTTAAAAAACATCTTTTTCGTCTCATGCCTATTAGAATAAGGTCTTGTAAAGAATCACATCATTACATGCTGATAATGCTGGGAGAAAAGTTATTAGGGATAAATTTATTGGATATAATATTTATTTCAAAAATTTATATTTATTCTTAAGGAGGTATGTTTCTGAATATCCAGTTTTTTCTGAAATTTCTGATATTGATTTTCTATCGTTAAGCATTTTTTTTGTTAACTCTAGTCTTTCTTTTTTTATGTATTTAGCGGGTTTAAAATTCTTATTTAAACTATTAATTTCATTGTAATCTAGGTTAAATTCAATTTCTAACATTTTTAAAGTTACACCACTCAAGTTTTTACGAATAAAACGTTTTATACTAAAAACCAATTGTTCATCTGTAATATTTTTTTTGTTGAGTAGTCTAATGATGAAGATCAAAATCAGTATAAACAAGGTGACACCAAAATAAAGATAGCTTCTACTATTCTTGATTTTAAAATCTTTGAAAATTATATTTTTTTTAAAATCATTTACATCATCTATTGAGTATACACCATGGATGCTTCCGAAACTTATCTTATTATCTGCTTTATAAACTGCACCTCTATTAAATTCATCAACTATATAATTATCAACTATCTTTTTTTTTGTTTTTTCAAAAATACTTAACCCTTTATCACCAGATAAAAATATTAAATTTTCATAATCAGAAATTGTGTGAGCTGTTGTTTTAATAGAATACTGGTCTACTAATCTTATGCCTTCTTTTGTTCTTTTTAAACTAAGTAATAAATTATTTTTTGAAATCGCATAAAAATAATTACCATCTATATCGCTCTCTAAAATATCTTTAATATCGAATTTGATATCATCCTCTACTATATTTATACTATTGTCTTTTAGATTCAAAGACATGTATCTTTTATTGTCTACAAAGTTAAATTCTTCTCGATCTTTAATTCTTGAATCTATCTTATTTCTTACCGGAATAATTTTATTTTGACTAGTGTAAACTAAATCAAAAATATTTTGTTCATAATCATATTTGTAAATTCCTTTATCTGAAATAGCTATATACTTAGACTCTTCTATAGCATAAATGTCTGATATTGCTCCGTACTCACCTTTAGTTCTTATGGAATTATCATTATTGTATAGCTTAGTCTCTATATTGTTTTTATAACTTAATAAACCATTATAACATACAAAAGTGATACTATCAAATTCTCTAATCTGTCCATCTGTATACGTGATTTTATTTAATTTTTTGCTATTAATATAAACACCACCATAAGTGCCAATTGCATTCTCAGAAATAGATCTTACACTCCCTCGAGGATTAAATGAATATTTAAGGTTGTTGTAAATTAATAATTTCCCTCTTGCTATAACATAAAGGTTGTCGTCTAGGTATGCAAAATCTGTTATTGCTTCCGTGTAAAGTTTAGGATATACATTTGGTGATTCAATAAATTTAATTTTAAAATTATTATTTTTTTCAAAAATTGAATTTATTGGGCCAGAAATAGATTTATCAAAAAGAATTAAATTATCACCAGATTCATCAATTTTATGAATGCCATTACTTGAACTTATGTACAATTCATTTTCATAGGAAACAAAATTGTAAAATATCTTATCATCATATATTTTATGAATTGAAAAGTTATTGGTAATTAGTGCGATAAAACTTATTATGTATGTAATACGAGCCATGTAAATCTGATTTTACCACACAATAATACTAGATATTTATTGTTGTGACAAAAATTAAAATATTAAAAAATTGTCATATTTTTTAATTTTTTATCTAAATATTTCCAATTTTAATAATTTAAAGTAGATTTTTCAACATATTGTTTTCTCAATTGTGACAATTGTATGTTTAGAATATTAATCTATTTTTTTAATTATTATTGGACTAAAACAATAAAATCTGTTATAATTACGTCCTAATTATCACTTAAAATTATTTCTTTTACTTAAAAAAACCTCTCAATATTGAGAGGTTTTTTATCTTTAGCATTAAATACGATCCATGGCGTTTTCAAAAAAAATTGGCTTACTCTTAGCTCCCATACTATTTTTTATAGTTCTAAATCTTCCTTTTCATTTGGTTTCTGAAACCGGAGATGCTGTAATAGCTGTTGCTATTTGGATGGTGATTTGGTGGATTACTGAGGCAGTGCATATTGCAGTTACAGCTTTGTTACCTCTTATTTTATTTCCATTATTAAAAGTAATGCCCATTGCAGACGTAGGGGCCAATTATGGGAGTCCTATTATTTTTTTATTTTTTGGTGGATTTATCTTGGCCTTAGCCTTAGAGAAAGTAAACCTACATAAAAGAATTGCGCTTACCATTATAAAAATGACTGGTACAACCCCAAATAAAGTTGTTCTTGGGTTTATGATTGCTACTGCATTTATGAGTATGTGGATTAGCAATACCGCAAGTACCGTAGTGATGTTACCCATAGCCATTTCTGTGATAAAATTACTCATAGATGACCAAGACGGGTTTACCAAAGGAGATAAAAACTTTGCTTTAAGTGTGATGCTTGGTATTGCCTTTTCTGCCAATGCAGGGGGTATTGCTACGGTAATTGGAACACCACCAAATTCTGTATTAATAGGCTTGCTAGAAAGTGAATACAACACACAAATCTCTTTCTTAAAATGGATGACCATGGGATTGCCGTTTTCTGTGATGATGGTAAGCTTGTGTTACGTGGTGCTAGTAAAAATAATGTTTCCTTGTAATGATATTCAGTTTTCGGCTTCAGCAAATGTAATTTCTAGCGAATTAAAAAGCTTAGGAGCTATTTCTAAAGAAGAGAAAAGAGTGCTTACTGTTTTTGCAGTCACTGTTTTTTTATGGATCTCTAGAACCTTTATTAATTATATTTTTCCAGGGCTTCAACTATCAGATACCATTATTAGTTTGGTAGGGGCAGTTTCCTTATTTGCCATTCCGTTAAGCTTTACAAAAGGAAATTTTATATTGCATTGGAATGACACCAGTAAGCTGGCTTGGGGTATTTTATTACTGTTTGGAGGAGGTTTAGCCTTAGCTAAAGGAATGGCTACCAGTGGTTTGGTAGCTATGATTACAGAAAGTATTCAAAACGGTGGCTTTAGCCCCTTAATTGTGGTGAGTTTATTAATTGTTTTAATGTTGTTTATGACAGAGCTTATGAGCAACGTTGCATTGGTAGCTGTGTTAGCTCCAGTGGTTGCTGGTATTGCTATTGGTTTAAACATTCCTATTTTAAATGTATTGATTCCTG
>Ga0102907_1000419_pt1 | contig 13500 bp, 10 predicted proteins | sample Colrivmet1556B02_FD_79136 | JGI IMG/M metagenome (GOLD analysis project Ga0102907, IMG submission 79136) | Estuarine microbial communities from the Columbia River estuary - metaG 1556B-02 | ecosystem: Environmental > Aquatic > Marine > Intertidal zone > Estuary | place: USA: Columbia River...
CCAAAGCCTTGTCTTTTGGGAAAATATCTTTCTTCTCCCACTGCCCAAGCACATACTTCTCTTCCTCCATTAGAATGGAAGATATGGACGCAGAAAGTTCTTCTGATTGGTTTCTAATAAAAACTGGCAGGTCAAAATTTTCTGACTGATTAAAAGAGGCTATAAGTTCAAAATAAATCCCTTTAAAATGGTCCTGCGTGAGCTCAATTTCGTCTTCTTGTAAATCCAAATACACCTTTTCAAAAACTTTTTGCTCTACCTTTTTAGGCGTTAAAACCAATTCTCCAGCCTCGTTAGAGGCTAAAATTAAGTCTTCAAATGTGGCCTTATGATTTCCATAAAGCAACAAAATTTCAATGATTTTCTTCTCTAGCACCCACTGAACATTAAGTTTTTCTACCTCAGGGGCTTCTGGCTTAACTACTTTAAAACGTTCTTCAGGGGCACCCCCGCTTTTTTGGGGCACTCCCTTAGCACTGGCCGCTGTTTTAGAAACTTGCGCCAGGGTATTGTAAAGCACTTGCTCAGAAATGTCCATAATTTGCGCGCAAGACTGCAAATAGACTTCTCGCTGTATAGCATCTGGTATTTTAGCAATACTCCCAACAATATCTCGAATGGTTTCTGCCCTTTTCACAGGGTCATTGGCCGCCTCTTTAACCAAGATAGACGCTTTAAATTGTATAAAATCTTGCGAATTAGTCTCCAAATACTCTGTGAGCAGCTCTAGAGCATGTTTTTTAGAAAAACTATCTGGATCTTCACCTTCAGGAAAAGTGCAAATTTTCACATTCATCCCCTGCTCTAAAATAAGGTCAATCCCCCTTATAGAAGCCCTCAATCCGGCAGCATCTCCGTCAAAGAGTACCGTAATATTTTTAGTCAGGCGGCTCAAAAGCCTAATCTGATCCGAAGTAAGTGCCGTTCCGCTAGAAGACACTACATTGTGAATTCCAGACTGGTGCATTTGAATCACATCCGTATAGCCTTCTACCAAATAACAATTGTCCTGCTTGGCAATGGCTTGCTTGGCCATATATATTCCATAAAGCACTTTGCTTTTATTGTAAATATCACTCTCTGGTGAGTTTAAATACTTGGCTGCTTTTTTATCCTGCGTTAAAATCCTACCTCCAAAACCAAGCACCCTACCACTCATAGAGTGAATGGGAAACATGACCCTCCCTTTAAAGCGATCAAAAGTTTTGGCCGTGGCCTGCTCATTGGTCGGTTTCACAATAGTCAGTCCTGTTGCTTCAAGGTATTTTAAATCGTATTTATTTTCAATAGCAGATTTGGTAAAACCATCCCATTCATCCAAACAATAGCCCAGTTCGAATTTCTTTATGGTCTCATCCGTAAAACCGCGCTCTCTAAAATAAGAAAGCCCTATAGCTTGGCCTGCGGCCGATGTCAAAAGGACTTCCGAAAAATAACGCGCTGCATATTCAGACACCAAATACATACTCTCCCTTTCATTGGCGGCCTCCTTTTGCTCGTCGGATTGAATGGTTTCCTCAATCTCAATTTGATATTTTTTAGCCAAATACCTAATGGCTTCAGGATAGGTAAAGTGCTCGTGTTCCATGACAAATGCCACCACATTACCACCCTTGCCACTAGAAAAATCTTTCCAAATTTGTTTTACAGGAGAAACCATAAAACTCGGAGAGCGCTCCTCTGTAAACGGACTGAGTCCCTTATAATTAGCCCCCGATTTTTTTAATTGAACAAAGTCGCCAATGACTTCCTCAATTCTAGCGGTTTCGTAAACTTTATCTATGGTATTCTTTGAAATCAATTCAAATGCATTTAGTCCATAAAAGTAACAAATAAAGACCGCTTTAAAAAGGAATAAAAAAAGCCGCTTGCCATTTAGGCAAGCGGCTTATAAACTGCTATAGTATTCAAATATAATTACAAGTCAAACCTCAGTCCTAAAGACAAATTATTTCCCGCAATAGTGCCACCGCCAAACATAGGATTAAGATCGTATTTGGCGTAAATCTGAGTGCCTCACCTTCCAGCATAGGCACTAATTCCATAAACTATGTCTGTAACGTCATAACCCTGTTTGAATTTTTCTTTAATACGCTCTCCATTGAGGGTGTATTTTAATTTTTGTCTGCTCCCTAAATTAACCCCTGCATAGCCACCAATACCTATTCTAAACGAATTATAAATACTGTATCTCATTTTATTTTTAGTCACCATCCTATCTGAGGCACCAAACTCTAAATGCATAGGAAACACCAAATTATCTACCCTAAACTTAGATTTCCTGAGTTCATACTCAAAGCTTTGCAAGCTAGTTACACCCTGGTCTACGGAAACATACTGATTGTTTTTAGGACGGAGCCCATTAAGTTGAAAACTCACCCCATAGTTTAACCGCACAAAATTACTCTGCACCAACCGGGTGCGCCATTCCCAACCAATCTCTAAAAACCTACTGCCTCCCAGTTGAAAATCAAAATCTTCCATTCCAGTTACCTCTTTGTCAAAATTGACCAAATTATTAATCCCCATAGAAATAACTAAATCCGAATAGGTTCTAATGTCGTATTGCAGGTCCTTGTCCTCTAATAAGATAAGTGGTTTGCCATTCACATTAACCGAAAAACCAACCCCTTCTTCTAAATCAGAGGCGCTTGTTTTTATTTTAGCAATCTGACCGTTATTGCGTTTTAATAAGGCAATCTCTAAATCAATAATAGCTGTTCTGGCCTCAATATTTTGTGCCCGCAAACTAGCTGCCTCTCTTTTGAGCTCAGCTGCAGTCTGCGCACTAATTTCTCCTCGCTTTAAACGCTTCTCAATCTCCAACACAGTAATTTTCAAAGCCTCCTTTTCTGTTTGCGCAACAGCTATTTTCTTTTTTTCTAGGGCGGCAATTTTGGTTTCAGTATAAGCGGCATTTTCTACGTCTGTGATAGGATAATCGCTTACTTTATCTTGTGCAAAACTACAAGGCATTGCTCCGAAAATAAGGGCAAAAAGCACCATTTTTAGAGAAAACAGCTCAATGCGCTGCAGGCATTTAAATTGATGCAATTTATTCCATTTTACTTGTGTTGTCATTGGTTTTATTTTAGTCATTTATATAAGTCTTCGGTGATTAATTATTGGGGGTCTGAGCCATGGACTGTGACAGTTTAATCACATTCAGCTTTAACTCTTGAATGACCTTAGCCCTAAAAGTGGTATTAAGGTCTTTTTCTACTTCAAACAACAACTCATTAGCCACCGCCAAATAGGCACTGTCTCGGGCCATCAGACCTTTAGAAAGCGCTATGGCTTCTTGTGGGTTTTTATGCATTTCAGTAATTGCATGAGCCAATAATACCGTTATTTCATTATCCAAGTCGCTCTTTTTAAATGGAGCATACTCCTCCATTTCAGGAGGTAAAACAACTGCCAAACCCTCTTCTACATCGGATGGGTCGTGCATATTAGGCAAAACTGAGGAAAGGGTTTGTTCTTGCGCTAATCTCAAATCAGCACTAGAGGTAGAAAGTGTTTTTTTAGCCACCACTTTAGTAGCAGTAGAATGGTCAATACCCTGCTCCAAAATCAACTGTTGCGCGCTATTAGACACCACTAAAGAAGGGGCTTTAATGGTTGCTCCTGTCACTCCAATAGTAGGGGTAGTTGAATGCGTATTCACTATAGCTGCTGGAGTTGTCCTTAAATTCCACACAAAAGGACTGAGTAGTAATCCCGCAACCATGGCTGCTAACGCCCACTTTCTAAGGGGTGCTTTATGGGCAACTTTTTTAGCATTTGGATTGTTGACTACATCCTGTTGTTGCGCTACCCCATCTAATTGTTTAGAAAGGGCTTCCCAAACAAGCTTTCTAGGCATTGTTTCCATGTCTTGGGCCTGATCGCTGAGATACTTTTCTAAATTATTTTTTTCCATGCTGGCTTGTTTTAAAAGATTCAAGGCGTTGTTGTAATGTTTTTCTGGCCATGCTCAACTGTACATTTGAAGCAGCCACAGAAATACCCAGTTCAGTTGAAATTTCATGGTGTGAATAACCATCCAATACATAAAGGGAAAAAACCAAGCTGTAATTTAAAGGCAAGGAATTTACCTCATGCAATAAATATTCTAAGGATGGCCGTGTTTCAGCCTCAGGCAATTCCAAAACGACAGAATCTGGGGCTTCAATTTCTAAAGTACCGGAATCTGAAAAATTAAAACTGTTATTTTTACGAAGCTCATCCAAACAAATTCTAACGAATATTTTTCGCATCCAGCCTTCAAAACTGCCGTTAAAAGAAAAGGTGTGTAGCTTACCAAATACCTTTAAAAACCTTCCATGAGTAAGTCTTCTGCACGTGATTGATCTCTAAAATATCTACAACAAATAGCGTACATCTTAGGAGAAAATCGATCGTAAAGCGTTTTTTGGGCTGTACGATGTTCTGCCAAGACACCTTCAACGAGTTGTTTTTCAGTAGTGTATATTGGAATTATTTTCAAAAGAATTAAACAGCTTTATCTTAAAGACGCTGAAAGCTTAAAAAGGTGACAAAATAAAATAATTATTTTTCTCGCTCTACCACAAAACGAACCATAGTGATTAAAGCGTTTTTATAGACTGAGTCTGGATAGCCTGCCAATAATTCAAGGGCCTGGTCTTTATAGGCATTCATCTGCGTAGTAGCATATGAAAGACCTCCGAGTGCTTTGACAAGCGCAATTAGCTCATGTACCCTTTTTCTGTCTGTATGGTGGTTTTTCACTGTATTGATCATCCATCTTTTTTGATCTGGGTCTGCTTGTTGCAAAGCGTGAATTAATGGAAGGGTCATTTTTTGCCCCTTAATATCTATCCCAGTAGGTTTTCCAATAGATTTTGTGCCATAATCAAACAAGTCATCTTTAATTTGAAAAGCCATGCCTATAAGGCTTCCAAATTCCCGCATCTTTTCCACCTCTTCAGATCCAGGGCTTACAGAAGCCGCGCCCAATGCGCAGCAAGCTGCTATGAGTGTAGCCGTTTTTTGGCGGATAATATGGTAATACACTTCTTCAGTAATGTCTAACCTTCTGGCTTTTTCAATTTGTAACAGCTCTCCTTCGCTCATTTCTCGAACGGCAACAGATATTATTTTTAAGAGATCAAAGTCATCGTTATCTATGCAGAGCAACAAACCTTTTGAGAGTAAATAATCACCCACCAATACGGCAATTTTATTCTTCCAAAGGGCGTTAATTGAAAAGAAACCGCGCCGTTTGTCTGAACCATCTACCACGTCGTCATGCACTAAAGTGGCCGTATGAATAAGCTCTATAACAGATGCACCGCGATAAGTACGTTCCTGAACGCTGCCACCAGAAAGCATTTTTGCTGTTAAAAATACAAACATGGGACGCATTTGCTTCCCTTTCCTATTGACTATATAATAAGTAATCCTGTTGAGCAAGGCTACTTTTGAACTCATAGACTGAAAAAACTTCTCTTCGAAAAGAATCATTTCTTGTTCAATAGGCGCTTTTATTTGGTCTGTGATTTTCAAAAAATAGGATGTTTTATAGCGAATTGACGCCAAGTAAATTTAGGTAATTCAAGGGAAACAACCCGAATATTACGCCACTAATTAACGTCCCTGATAAGCTGCAATACGGACCCTGAAACCGCTGCAAAAAACCAAATAAAATTAGAATCAGCTGCCGCTACAAACCGCTATTAAAAAAAATAGCCCGGCGGAGCCGGGCTAAATAGATTAAATATTTAAGAAATCCTAGGCCAACATTGTTACTGGGTTTTCTAAAAATGCTTGTAATGTTTGCAAAAAGGCTGCTGCCGTAGCACCATCCACAGTTCTGTGGTCACAAGCCAAAGTAATTTTCATAGTATTTCCAACCACTATAGCGCCCTCTTTTACAACAGGCTTCTGAACAATTGCGCCTACAGATAAAATAGCAGAATTGGGTTGGTTTATGATAGAGGTAAATTCTTGAATACCAAACATACCTAGGTTAGACACTGTAAAAGTACTTCCCTCCATTTCAGCAGGAGTTAATTTCTTGTCCCTTGCTTTTCCAGCCAGGTCTTTTACTGCAGCGCCAATTTGAGACAGACTTTGTTGGTCTGCAAAACGAACTACAGGCACCACCAAACCATCTGGAACCGCTACCGCAACACCCATGTGAACATGACTGTTAAAACGGGTAGTGTCTCCCTGCCAAGTCGTGTTAACTTGTGGGTGTTTTTTAAGTGCCATAGCAGACGCTTTTAAAACCATATCATTAAAAGATACTTTTGTGTCTGGCAAACTATTGATCTGAGCTCTAGACGCCATAGCGTTGTCCATAGCTACCTCAACGGTTAAATAATAATGAGGTGCTGAAAACTTAGACTCCCCTAAACGCTTGGCAATTACCTTACGCATTTGAGAATTTTTAACCTCTGTGTAATGCTCTTCGCCAGCAGCCATTACTGGTGCCTGGGCTGAAGCAGTTGCTGAAGTAGTCGCAATTGATTGTGCTGCTGCAGGGGTGAAACGTTCTATATCAATTTTTACAATCCTCCCTTGCTCTCCGGTCCCTTTCACTTCTGACAAAGAAATTCCTTTCTCTTTGGCTAATTTTTTTGCCAAAGGCGATGCGAAAATTCTTCCTGTCTGAACAGATGCATTGACCTCAGTAGCGTCTGCTACTGGAGCTTTTGGCGTTGGAGTTGCAACTGGCGCAGCTGCTGTGTCATTTACCGCTACTGGAGCGGTTGCAACTGTTTTAGCAGCTACTGGAGCAGCTACTGGATTGAGTGCTGCTGAGATATCGGCCCCTTTAGGGCCAATAATAGCTAATAAGGAATCTACCGGAGCAGCTTCGCCCTCACCTATACCAATATGTAAAAGTGTTCCAGCATTAAAAGACTCAAATTCCATAGTGGCTTTGTCTGTCTCTATTTCTGCTAAAATATCTCCTTCTTCAATAACATCTCCTACTTTTTTAAGCCATGTAGCTACCGTTCCTTCTTCCATAGTGTCTGAAAGTCTTGGCATATTCACTACAATAACTCCTTCCGGCAAAGCCGTAGCTGTGGCAGTCGCGACTACTACTGGAGCGGTTACTTCTGCTGCTGAAACGGCTGCTTCGGCTGCGCTGGCCTCAGAAGCCTCTTGGGCTGCTGGAGCACCACCAGATAACAAGGCACTAATGTCTTCTCCTTTTTCTCCAATAATGGCTAAAAGCGCATCTACCGGGGCAGCGTCTCCTTCTTGAATGCCTATGTGAAGTAAAGTACCTTCATTAAAAGATTCAAATTCCATGGTGGCTTTGTCGGTTTCTATTTCTGCTAGAATATCTCCTTCAGAAATAACGTCTCCAACTTGCTTTAACCATTTTGCCACAGTACCTTCTTCCATGGTATCACTCAGCCTGGGCATATTTACTACTATTGCCATATCTCTTATTTATGTGGTAAAAATGGATAATCTTTTTGTTCGTACACCATGTCGTACAATTGCTGTACTGGTGGGTAATCTGAAGCCTCCGCAAAGTCTTCACATTCTTTCACTAGGTCTTTAACCCTTTTATCAATCGCTTTGACCTGAGCGTCAGTAGCGTATTTTTTCTTCTTAATCACATCGAGAACCTGAGTGATAGGGTCAATTTTCTTGTACTCCTCTACCTCATCTTTGGTTCTGTAATGCTGTGCATCTGACATAGAATGCCCTCTATATCTGTAAGTTTTCATTTCTAAAAACGTTGGCCCACCACCACTTCTGGCGCGCTCCACTGCCTTACTTACTTCTTCTGCAACTTTAACAGGATCCATTCCATCTACCGGACCACATGGCATTTCGTAACCAAGACCCAGTTTCCAAATATCTGTACTGTAGGATGTTCTCGCAACAGAGGTTCCCATAGCGTAGCCGTTATTTTCACAGATAAAAACTACGGGTAATTGCCACAACATAGCCAAGTTAAACGTCTCGTGCAAAGATCCTTGTCTTACTGCACCATCTCCCATATAACAAAGCGTTACCCCATTTTGCTTAAAATACTTGTCTGAAAAAGCCAGACCAGCACCCAATGGAATTTGACCACCTACAATTCCGTGACCACCATAAAAACGGTGCTCTTTAGAAAAAATGTGCATGGAGCCACCCATACCTTTAGAGGTACCTGTTACTTTTCCAAATAATTCAGCCATTACTTTTTTGGGATCTACTCCCATACCTATGGGCTGAACGTGGTTTCTGTAAGCAGTGATCATTTTGTCACAGCTCAAATCCATTGCGTGCAATGAACCGGCTAGTACAGCTTCTTGACCATTATAAAGGTGTAAAAAACCCCTTACTTTTTGCTGGATGTAAACGGCAGCTAATTTGTCCTCGAACTTTCTCCAGAACAGCATGTCTTCATACCACTTAAGGTATACCTCTTTTGTTACTTTTTTCATATACTTATATTTATATGTATTCCGTTGGATGGAAAGCAAAAATACAGATAAAATGGCTTCTGCAAAAAAGATTGATTAAAAAGATAACACAAAAGCAGCATTAAAATACCAATTGGTATTTTAAATGACACAATAGATTATTATTCAACTGTTTAAATATAAATAAGGCTGGAATTTATTTTAAGTATTTACTGCTAAAAGCGAAGGGAAGTAAGTCTAAAACACTGTTGCAACACACAATTTTCCCACTAGCCCCCATAAAAATAATTGGAATTAAAGTTGACTGCTTCTGCTCGTATTCTGCAAGGGTTTGTCTACAATTTCCGCAAGGAGATGCAGGTGTTTCAGATGGATCCAAATGGGTGCTAGCGGTCACTGCAATGGCTTTGATAGAAACACCTGGATACTGTGCGGAGGCATAAAAAATAGCAACGCGTTCCGCGCACAGTCCTGAAGGATAGGCGGCGTTCTCTTGATTGTTCCCTCTTATAATCAGTCCGTTTTCTAGTAAAACAGACGCCCCTACATTAAAATTTGAATAAGGAGCGTAAGCATTTGCTCTAGCCAAAACAGCCTCTTGCATTAAGGATTGAAAAGAAGGGCTTAATTCCTCAAGGGTTTCATAAATAGTATATTCAAAAGTATGGGTCTGCTTAGGCATAAATAAACTAATTAGGGGAGTTAAATGAAAAAGAAAATCTCAGGGTATTTTCCAATGGATTTCTAATTTGCGATATAGAAAAAAGATACGACAAATCTATTTGAAAACTTTTAATTGTAACACCTGAACCTAAGGTAAAAAACCGCCTAGATCCTGTAAATTTCGATTCTGTAAAATACCCTGTTCTGAGCATGAATATCTTTCTCAAGGTATACTCCAAACCAAGCCCTAAACGCCACTCTTTGAGTTCGTCTGAAAAACCTCCTGGTGCATCTGAAAAAGAATCCAATATACCACTCACAAAATCTATTTGTTGAAATTCAGCCAAGTCTGCACTGTCTAATACTCCGTCTTCATTATAATCTTGGGGCATTGGCACCAAATATTTATTTAAATCAATAGATAATGCCAAAACACTGTTAGGACTATACGCAAAATCGTAGCCTATCCCAAGTCCTAAATTTGACGGTAAAAAATCTTCCTGACCATTAGCGTCATAAGCAATTTTGGGACCCAAATTTGAGATATTTAATCCCCACCTCCACCTACCGTCAAAGGCTGGAAAAGATTTAAAATCTCCCTGATAATATGCAGATACGTCTACAGAAAAACTGTTTGTAGCCCTACTGTCTATACTGGCCTCTTGTGGGAATTTTAAATCAGATCGAATAAAACGTCCAGCCACCCCCATACTCATTCTTGGAGACAACTTTAATGCGTAACTTCCATCTACAGCTATTTCATTGGGTTTTGTAATCATTCCTGGATCTGAAGCAAACTGCCTGAGCTCTATATCGCCTAAAGTAAAATACCGCAATCCTATGGAAAAAGCTGATCGGTCCGTAGGTTTTTTAAAATAGTATCCGCTTAAGAGCGCTATATCAGAAATAATACTTTCTAAGTAAGGTGTATATCCCAAACCAATTCCTGAATTTGCAACAGAAAAAACATATTTAGAAGCGTTCCATTGCATGGAAAATGCATCTGGAGCTGTAGCCACACCAACATCACCCATTCCTGAAGAACGGGCATCTGAAGCGATATTTAAAAAGGGTACCGCTGTGGTTATCACAGAATTTTGTTCCTGAGACAAAGCCCTAGTAAATCCTAAAAAAACAAAAAGTGCAACAAAAAATGACTTCATAAATGGTTTAAAAAAATAACGCTAAGAAAGTGACTATATTGCATAGCCCATTTACAATAAATTGCTTTTTAAATGTAATTACCTTAGACTTAAGCAAAAACTTTAACCAAAAGAACAATAAATTAGACAAAAATTAGTTTTTATAGCTCAGAAAAGAGATAATATTTTATTGAATACTGCCTAGACTCTTTAATCTATATTATATTTGTAGGGACAACGTGAAATTATGAAAATTAACTATCGATACTTTAGTCTTTGCCTTATGGCTTTGACGCTTATAAATACCTCTTGTAAGAAATCTTCAGCGAGCAGCTCAGTTTCAAGAGGAACTGGCTGGAAAATAGACAACTTCAAAACTTTTAAAGAGCAAGAAACAGCTCCAGGATTGGTTTTTATAGAAGGAGGCACTTTTGCTAAAGGTAAAGTCCAGGACGACATTATGAAGGATTGGAACAACACGCCAACCCAACAACATGTTCAGTCTTTCTACATGGATGAAACTGAAGTGACCAATAGCATGTACTTGGAGTACCTAAAATATTTAAAAAAAGTATACCCTCCAGAAAATCCAAAATTTAAAGGTATTTACGACGGAGCCTTGCCAGATACTTTGGTTTGGAGAAATAGACTTTCTTACAATGAAGACCTAGTGATCAATTATCTTAGACACCCTGCTTATGGTGAATTTCCAGTGGTTGGTGTGAGCTGGATACAAGCAAATCAATATGCAAAATGGAGAACCAACAGGGTCAATGAAGCTATTTTAGAGAGAGAGGGTTTTCTTTCAAAAGAAGCTAAATATGCCCCTCTAGACGGTAATGCTTCTGCTTTTAACACAGAGACATACCTTAATGTTCCCAGCACTACTTATGGCGGACAAATAGATTCTCTTCAAGGGAGAATGCAAAAAGACACTGTGGCTGTATATGCAAAATTAAGTAGCGGCATTATATTACCTTCTTATAGACTACCAACAGAAACAGAGTGGGAATATGCTGCTCAGGCACAATCTGGAGATAGAGAATACAACAACTACAAAGGAAGAAAGAAATATCCATGGGATGGTGAATACACCAGAAATTCAGACAAAAGAGGTGTTGGAAACCAATTGGCCAACTTTAAAATTGCTAAAGGAGATTATGGTGGTATTGCTGGTTGGTCAGACGACGGTGGCGCTATAACTGTTGAAACTAAATTTCATGCGCCAAATAGTTTTGGACTTTATGGCATGGGAGGAAATGTAGCAGAATGGGTAGCAGATGTTTACAGACCTATTGTAGACGACGAAATCAGTGACTTCAATTACTTTAGAGGTAATGTTTTCAATAAAGCGGCAATTGGGAAAGATGGGAAAATTAAAGTAAATACTAATGAAGTAGATTTTGAGACTTTACCTAATGGAAAAATAATAGCAAAAACACTTCCTGGTGAAATTGAAAAAATACCATTAGATAAAAATGACACTTATCTAAGGGCTAATTTTTCACAGAGCGACAACCGTGGCTATAGAGATGGAGATATAGCTTCTTCTAGGCAATACTACGAAAACGTGTCTGAAGACAGACCTAGAAGAAATATGTATAATGCTCCTCAAAACACTGTCACCACTAATGAAGAGGGAGAACTGCTTAGAAATTATGACAAATCTGAATATAGAAGCACCTTAATCAGTGATGAAGTTAGGGTGTATAAAGGCGGCTCATGGAAAGACAGGGCTTTTTGGTTAGATCCTGCACAGAGAAGGTTCCTACCACAATATATTGCCACAGATTTTATTGGATTTAGATGTGCTATGTCAAGAATTGGAAGCAAATCAAAAATTCAAAACAAGACACCTAAAAACAAGCGTACTAAATAATTTTCATGGAGATTTCTGCACTCCACAAGCTTTTTTTACAAACAAAATCAGTCTCCACTGACAGCCGTAAAATAGGGTCTAATAGTATTTATTTTGCCTTATCCGGTGAGCGGTTTAACGGCAATGATTTTGCCATAGATGCGCTAAATAATGGCGCGCTATACGCTGTTGTAGACGCTATTAAATACAAAGACCATCCTGGCTGTATTTATGTTGCAGACGCCCTAAAAGCACTTCAAGCACTGGGAACTTACCACAGGAATTTTTGCAAGGCTAAAGTGATTTCATTGACAGGTAGTAACGGAAAAACAACTACTAAAGAGCTTATTTACAAGGTGCTATCTCAGAAATACAACACCTCAGCTACCTTAGGGAATTTGAACAATCATATTGGCGTACCCTTGAGTCTTTTAAATATTAAAGAAGGGACTGAATTTGCTGTGATTGAAATGGGCGCTAACCACCAAAAAGAAATTGAATTTCTTTGTGCATTGGCGCAGCCAGATTTTGGATGCATCACTAATTTTGGCAAAGCACATTTAGAGGGTTTTGGAGGAGTTCAAGGAGTTATAAAGGGGAAAAGTGAATTATACCAATACCTCATTGCGAACAATAAAACCATTCTTTACAACAACGAAGACCCCATACAAGCGGGGGCTTTAAGGCAATACGATCATAGCATTTCATTTGGAAAAGACCAAGAGAGCACTTATACAACTAGTATTCTTGAAAGCAATACGTCTGTAAAAATTCAATTTCAAGACACTACAATAAATACTTCCTTATACGGAGCGTATAATGCAACAAATTGTATGATCGCTGCCAGTATAGGAAGACATTTTGATGTTCCAATTCAGGACATTAAAAATGCTATTGAAAGCTACAAACCAAACAACAACAGGTCTGAATTAAGACAAATTGGACCACATATGCTCGTGTTAGATGCTTATAACGCCAATCCTAGCAGTATGGAAGTAGCTATTAAACACTTCTCAGAGCTGTCTCATTCTTCGCTTAAAAACAAAATAGTGGTCTTAGGGGATATGTTCGAATTAGGAGAAACAGCAGCTAAAGAACACCAGGCTATTGTAGCTCAATTAAAACTTTCTAAAATAAATAGGATTATTTTAATAGGGGCTTTGTTTTACAACACCCAACATTCTTTTGAAAGTTATCCTAACTTTGATGCTTTCAAACAAAAGAACAGCCCCTTCAAATCCGACCCTTCACTTATCCTAATTAAAGGATCTCGAGGGATGGCTTTGGAAAGAGTGCTTCCGTTACTAGAATAATAAAGGCCTATTAAGCACCAGTTCTAAAGGCATAAATCAGTGGACTTTCTCCAATAATAAATTCAGGTGTAATAATCACGGAAATACATTTGGAACCTCAGAGGGTTTCACTTCATATTGCA
>Ga0102907_1000424_pt1 | contig 13404 bp, 13 predicted proteins | sample Colrivmet1556B02_FD_79136 | JGI IMG/M metagenome (GOLD analysis project Ga0102907, IMG submission 79136) | Estuarine microbial communities from the Columbia River estuary - metaG 1556B-02 | ecosystem: Environmental > Aquatic > Marine > Intertidal zone > Estuary | place: USA: Columbia River...
ATGACATCGTTAAGCTTTATACAGACGACTTTATAAAAATTGTTTTGGGAGTTGATACTAAACTTAAATACAAGCTATAATGAAGAAAGGCCTATTTATTTTCGCGTTTCTTTTCGCTTTTAGCGTTGGTAATGCTCAGTCATTTTTAAGTATATACAATTTCAACCATGTTAACCAGAACTTAATGGTTAACCCTGCGTCACCACATAATTATAAACTAGTTGTGGGTGTTCCCGGTCTCGGTGGATTAAGTACGCATGTGAATAATAAGAACTTGGTATCTTTTTTAGAAAAAGATGGAGACCCTAATGAGAATTTAGGAAATGCAATAAATCAGCTAAAGCCAGAAGATAGAATTAACACAACTCAATCTTTAGACGGAATATTTGTTGGTTTTAAAAGTAGTAAAGGGTACTGGACAATTAGCGCTCAGCAGAAAACTGATTTTAACATGACAATGCCTGGCGAGATGCTAAAATTCTTGTATTTCGGTAATGCCGGATCTGGTTATGTTGGGAAGACTTTAGATTTAAGCAATTTTAACATTGAGGCTATCGTACGAAATGAATATGGTATTGGCTATCAACATAAAATAGATAGTAATTTAATAATTGGCGGTCGCTTTAAATATATTTCTGGAGTTTCTAACATATATACGCAAAGGTTTAACGCTTCCATTTACTCTGATATCGAGAATATAAATGTAAATACAGACATACTGCTTAACACTTCAGGTATTTATAACGGAATACTAGACACAGATGACATTGTTGGATATTATTCTGGTAGTGCTTTTAGTAAAAATACCGGAATGGGTTTCGATCTAGGTGTCTACTATAAAATAAACAAGCGTTTTGATGTTTCTGGTAGTATTCTAAATCTTGGTTGGATTAAATGGAATAAAGACTTAAAAGGCTTAGAGGTAAAAGGAGATTTCGACTTCTATGGCGTAGAAGGTAGTTTTCAATTCGACTCTTTAGATTTTGGAGGATTTTTAGACAGCACAGTTTCGAGAATAGAAGTAAATGAAGTAGATATTAATTCGTATTCAACAACGCTACCTTCTCACTTTATTTTATCTGGACAATTTTACGCGAATGAAAAGAATGTCTTTGGATTACTTTATCAAGGTTCTTTCTGGAATGATAGACTATACAGCAACTATGGTGTTATGTACAATGGAAGATATTCTAAATGGTTCAACCTTACCTTAGGATACTCTGTTATAGATAATTCACTTAACAACGTGACTTTAGGTGCTTCTGTTAGGCTTGGTGCTTTCCAGATATATGCTTTAACAGATAATACGTTTGGCTTCTTGAACCCAAGTGAAATTGTTGCAACTAACGTAAGAGCCGGAGTGACCATTTCTATTCTCGATAGTCCGAAAAACAATAAATCGAAATCAAAATCAGAAAATTAAGAAACACATGAAAAAATCATTTTTATACCTAGCCTTAGGAGCTATTTCGCTTAGCACCTTAAACAGTTGTGAAGAGTTAGAAAACCTTTGCGATATCCAAGAATCAGATTTAGGAACAGGAGATGTATTTGTAACATCTTTAAATCATATGGTTGATATCTATAAACGAGTAGATGCCGCTAGCAAAGATCCTTTGGTCACAGGAACAGGCTCTACAGTTATAGATGGAGCAAAGTGTTTCAAGAGTGCAGATACAGATACATTATATATTGATTTTGGTGTTTCAGAAGTTATTTGTGCAGATGGTAAGTTGAGAAAAGGTTTAATCTGGGCTTATTTAATTGGAGACTACAACCAGCCAAATGGAGAAGTAAGTGCTGAGCTAGAAAATTATTTTGTTGATGGAACTCAGATTACCGGAGATATTGATGCTAAGAATAACGGTCCAGCAGCAGATCCAGATTTTAGTATAACTACAACTAGTTTTATTGTGGAAGGGGAGTCTAATGTTGATTATACTTTAGGAGCTTTATGGGAACAAGGGTTTACAACAGCTGAACCTTCTGATGATATTTTTAATGTTTCGGGTACTGTTTCTGGTAACGATACAAAGAATAATAAAAGCTTTTCATCTACGGTAATAGAGCCTCTACATTACGTTAATGCCTGTGCAGATGGTATAGAAAAAGGAAGAATGGATATTGATTTAATTAGCGATACAACAATTGCAATTACGATAGATTTTATTGAATCTGATGGTTGTAACAATTTATTTGAGGTGTCTGTAGATTGTCAAGGCAGTCCAATTTCGTTTACTTACCCAATGAATTAAACAATCTTAATTAAGTGAAAAAAAGGGCTTCAAAGCCCTTTTTTTAATATCCATACTTGTTTTTCCACTTACTTTTCAAAGCACGTCTCAGCGCATTTTCGCGATCATTGTTGCCTGGCGAATAAAATCGTGTGCCCACTATTCCATCAGGTAAGTACTCCTGAGCGTTAAAATTTCCTTCATAGCCGTGACTATAAGTATATTCTTTTCCATAGCCCAGTTCTTTCATCAACTTAGTAGGCGCATTCCTTATATGCAAAGGCACTGGTAAATCACCATGATCTCTAACAGCTTGTTGGGCTAAATTAATAGCCTCATAACTAGCATTACTTTTTGCTGATGATGCTAAATACGTTGTGCATTGAGCTAAAATTATTCTTCCTTCTGGGAAACCGATTTTACTCACAGCATCAAAACAGGTGTTTGCCATAACTAACGCTGTAGGGTTTGCATTTCCAATGTCTTCAGAAGCCAAAATAACCAGTCTGCGTGCGATAAACTTTATGTCTTCTCCACCTTCAATCATTCGTGCAAGCCAATAAATTGAACCGTTAGGATCACTCCCTCGAATAGACTTTATAAATGCAGAAATGATGTCATAATGTTGCTCCCCATTTTTATCGTAAAGCGCCAGTTTATCCTGAAGCTTCCCCTGAACCATCTCGTTGGTTACTTTAATTGAATTATTCGTTTCATTGGCAATTATCAGTTCCAATAGGTTTAACAGTTTTCGTGCATCTCCACCTGAAAAGCGAAAAAGCGCTTCATTCTCTTTTATGGTTATTTTCTTTGTCTTTAACCAACTGTCGTTTTTAAGTGCTTCAGAGAGTAATTCTTCAAGTTGACTTTTATCTAAAGATTTTAAAGTGTAAACCTGTGCTCTAGAAAGCAATGCTGCAATTACTTCGAAACTTGGATTCTCTGTAGTTGCGCCAATAAGTGTAATTGTGCCGTCTTCGACAGCACCTAAGAGTGAGTCTTGTTGTGACTTACTAAAACGATGAATTTCATCAATAAACAGAATAGGGCGTTTTTGTTGGAAGAGACTGTTTTCTTTTGCCTTAGAAATAATCTCTCGAATGTCCTTTACGCCAGAATTAATAGCACTTAATGAATACATTGGAACGTCTGCTTCTTTGGAAAGAATACGTGCGAGCGTTGTCTTTCCAACACCAGGAGGCCCCCATAAAATAAGTGATGGAATAAGTTTGGCTTCGATAGCTCTTCTCAGAAAACCATTCTTGCCTACCAGATGATCTTGACCTATATATTCATTTAAATTTTGTGGGCGAAGTCGTTCTGCTAAAGGTGCTTGCATCGTTAAAAATTTGTCAAATTTAAGTTCCTTATTGGGTTAATGTCAAACAATCCTAACTATGTTCTACATTTACTCTGACAATGAGTGATAATAAAAAATTATGGTGGGTTTTTGTTCAGCCCTTTCTATTTGTAGCCTTGCTTTGGGCAATTTTCGGATTGGACTTGTATTTAGACTTGAACCTGTATCAATATAGTCTTTTACCAAGAGATTTTAGCCAGTGGTTTGGCGTTTTTACATTTCCATTAATCCATGGTGGAATAGACCATATTGTAGGCAACACTTGGTCTATTTTTATTCTATTAGCAGCAGTGCGCTATTTCTTTCCTCAAATATTTGGTAAGGTATTTTGGGCTTCATTTTTGCTTCCAGGTGTAATTACTTTTTTCATCGCACGACCTTCATTTCATTTAGGAGCGAGTGGAATGGTTTACTCCCTCGTGGCTTTTCTTTTCTTTAGTGGAGTTATCCGATTAAATCGATATTTATTGGCGTTATCTATGCTTATGGTATTTCTGTATGGAAATTCAGTTTGGTATATTTTTCCCATTGAGGAAGGAATAAGTTGGGAAGGACATTTAAGTGGTGGAATCATTGGATTAGCCTTGGCCATAGTATTTAGAAAATCTGAACCTACTGTTTACGTTAAGGAGAAGGAATATTTTAAAGAAGAGACTATTGAAGACGACCCAATAATTGGTGATTTATGGAAGCCGCCAAGTGAAAGAAAACCTGCAGAAGAAAAACCTCAATCTCCTTTTGTTTACGTTGTTAAAAAAGAGAACAAAAGTCTATGAAACTATTACTTACCCTAACCTTAACTTTATTCACACTTTTGTCTTTTAGTCAAGAGTATCTCTATTTAAAGAAGAAAGGCACAACTAAAATGAAAGCGTTGGTGCTGTATCAAAAAGCATCAGTAAAAGATAAAGTAACGCGCAAATGGACAAAAGGAACTGTAACAAAGTTTTCCGATAGCACCATCACGATTAACGCCCTGCAGTATAAGTTTGAAGATTTAGAAGCGATTCGTTTTGGAAACAATGGCTGGAAATTTCTAGGCTCAAGCTTTAAAGCAGGCGGTGTCCTTTTTGGAGGAATAGTTTTAGTGAATGGCTTAATTAATAGTGACAGTTTTGATCAGATGTCCACGCCACTTGCGGTTGCGGTGGGAATGTATGGTGCAGGATGGATATTTGATTGGATTTCGAGAAGAGGGTACACCCTTGAAAAGTATCGCGTAGAGTACATTAGAATTAATTAACGCAATTAGGTTCAAGTCTTTTTAATTATAGTTCAGGTTGAGTTGTAATATTTAGTACTTTGAAATCATAAATAATTAGTAGCAACCAACATTATTTCAAGCCTGAGTATATGTCTCAACAACCTTTAGAACTCATTTTAGCAAGACAATTTGCCGACAGTATGACTATGGCAGTTTTTTTGGTGGATCCAGAAGGGAACTTACTTTTTTACAACGAAGCAGCAGAGGATATTTTAGGTATTCGTTTTTCAGAAACAGGAATTATGCCGGTTGGAGAATGGTCTTCTATTTTTAAACCGACTGATTTTGATGATAATCCCATACCTCCTTCAGAACTGCCACTCGTAGAGACTTTAAATACGCAGAGACCCGCGCATGGAACGTTTTACATAAACAATAAAAAAGAAAAACACGTATCCATAACGGTTACATCAATACCAATAGAAGGAAGGCCTGACCGATATCTTGGTGCAATGGCTTTGTTTTGGAAATCTCCTGAATCATGAAAGTAACTGTTTGGGGATGTCGTGGTTCATTGCCTTCACCGGGTCCTGAAAAGAATAAATATGGAGGAAATACTTCTTGTGTTCAAGTAGAGCATAAAGACACTTGTCTTATTTTAGATGGTGGGTCAGGAATTCAGAGGCTTGGTGCATCATTTGGCGAAAAATACAAAGAGGTTCACATCTTATTGTCACACCTGCACATAGATCACACTATGGGGCTTGGTTTTTTTCTACCTCTATATAATCCCAATGTTGAAATTCATATATGGGGCCCATCTACTACAATAGAACCACTTTTACAAAGGCTTAGACGTTATTTTTCACCACCATTATTTCCAGTTAGATTGAGTGAGCTGCCAAAGCATCCGGTTATTCATGAACTGAGCAACAGTGAATTTACCATAGGGGATCTTGAGGTTAAATCGAACTATATATGCCACCCTGGTCCAACCTTAGCTTTTAAAATATCTACAGAAAATGCATCTTTTGCGTACATGCCAGACCATGAAGTTGTTCTAGGCTCAGCTAATTTTCCATACGAGCCAGAGTGGACAAGTGGCTACGACATTGCCAAAGATGTAGATTTATTGTTTCACGATTCACAATACAGATCAGAAGAATATGCTGCCAGAGTAGGATGGGGGCACAGTTCGATTAAGGACTCTGTTGAATTTGCTAAAATGTGTAATGTGAAACGGATGGAACTATTCCACCATGACCCGCTGCATACGGATCAACAGCTTGAAAAAATTATGTCTGATTTTAAATCACAGGTAAAGACTGATTTCCCCGTTGAATTATGCGCGGAAGGCAATGTGTACGATCTTTAAATTGCCATCTGAGTTTTAGATTAAATTAATTAGCCTAGTCTGCCTGTTCTCTTGTTTTTTAACTTTTCTTAGCGCCATCAAAAATTTTAAATCAAGTAAAAAATGAAAAAAGTATTATTTCTATTAGCCTTTGCAATTTTCGGAGGACAAGCTATTGCACAGAACAATGAAGCCGAGATGATGATGTCTATGTTCAAAGTTGAGAAGAAAGCTTTGTTAATGGATTTTTTAAAGTTAAATGAAGAAGAAGCTGCTTTATTCTGGCCAGTTTATGAAGAGTTTAACATGGATCGCGGTGTAATCTCTAAGAAAAGAATTGAACTTATCACAAAGTATGCAGATGAGTACAATACTATAACAGCAGAACAAATTGATGAGCTGGTTGGTGAGTCTTTTGCAAACCGTGCTTCATTGGAAAAATTGCACAAGAGCTACTACAATAAATTTAAAAAAGCAGTTGGTCCAAAGCGTGCAGCTCAGTTTGTTCAATATGAGCGTTTTGTGGATAATGCAATAAACACAGAATTGAATAACAATTTACCATTGATTGGTGAGTTAGATTAATTCAATCTGATATTAATATTTGAAAAGCCATCGCTAATTGCGATGGCTTTTTGTTTTAGATAAGTATATTTTTTTGGAGACGAAAAAAGCATTCCGAAGGATGCTTAAAATTAGGTTCGTTTTATTATTCAGCTAGTCACAGGAATAGTAACTGCTTGTGTAAACGTCATCTTTAAACGTTCATTAATCATTTGTTGTGGCTTTGTAGATGCGCGGTAATAGAGTTCAGCAAAAGCGACAATGTCATTATATGCAATCCAAACTTCCCCTTCTTCATTTTCATAAACCAATAGTTTTTGGCAAAATGCATCCAAGCCAATTTTCGGACTGGTCATCATTGCTTTTCCTCCAGGCGCTGGTCCACCAAACATAAGTAATAACGTAGGTCTTAGTTCAACTCCTGCGTTTGACGCTTGTTCTTGATAATCTAAATCGGCAAACCACTTTGTGTCGCCTTGAGACATAACAATGTCTCTTAGATTTTGGACTGTTGTTTCATGGTCAAAATCAGATTTAATCATCACAATACCGAACCCTTCTTGAACGTCAGCAACATCTGAAACAGAAATCATCTTGTTTGGATAAGACTCAACGATCTGAATCATTGAACTTTGATAATCAATAAGAATTTCGGGATTGAGACTGTGCCTGCTTTGGATAAACTCAGCCGATGTATAGGCGATCAAGGCCTTCATGGTGTCTGGTTCTGCATAACACAAAACCTTAAAAGGTAAATCTAATCCAATGAGTTGATTTTGTTCAATCAACGGAATTTCAACTTCAGGGTTTGAAAAAATAGTCGCAATAGAAGGAGGCGTGTAGACTCCCGCTTCTTTTGCCATTCTATGATGATCTAGCGAAGCAACCAAAGTATAATCAGAAATCTGATCATTTAATTGTAGTACTGCATTATCCACTTGTTGAATAATTGGAGTGGGTAATGCTTGATCAACTTCTACATTTTTAGGGTTTTCTGAACAAGAGGCAATGGCAAACATTCCTCCAATCAAAACCATTGATTTTAAAATACTCATAGATCTAGATTTTATTATTCGCTTGCTGCTTTAAATGGATTCCATGCTTCATCCACTTCCATGATGCTATGCTTATCAGCGTAAGCGATATACTGAGCCTTCATAGATTCCAACATTTCAGGCATTTCAGATTCCAAGGGTTTCATTTCAGACGGATCGGTTACAACATTGTACAAATGCCATTTTCCATCGCCAAACATGCCCGTGCGTACTTTCATTGCTTTGTATTCTCCTTGCATGATGTAACCGTTTCCGAATAATTCAAACGCATACCACTCTTTATCGGTTCTTACAATTTCAGATTTACCTTCCAAAAATGGTCTAGCTGTTATTCCAGAAGGAGCTGTAATTGCTCTTTCTTTATATTGGTTACCAGGGTGTTCAATACCTGCATAATCTAAAATTGTCATTGGTAGATCTTTTACGGAAATTACAGCATTGGAAATTTCACCTGCGCGAGCATAATCTTCAGAAAAAGCTCCTGGAGGAACAATCATCATTGGCACACGGATTCCACCTTCACCAATAAACCATTTCCACCATTGCAGGCCACCTGTTGCTGCATTTGCCCAAGAAACACCAATCGTATGCTCAGATTCTGCAGTTCCGATAGCTTCAAAACTTTGGTCGAATTGTGTTTCTATCCACTTGGCCATTTCTGGATTTCCTGTTTTGGGATGAGTCGCCTCAAACCCTTCAGGGCCATTATCAGTCAAGTAAACAATAAGTGTATTGTCTAGTTGGTTTGTTTCTTTTAGATAGTCTAATATTTCACCTGTTCTGCGATCTTGATCTTCAATCATTGCAGCATATGTAGCCATTACTCTAGCTTGTATTTCTTTATCTTCCTGTGAAAGGCTTTCCCATTTATGGGTAATGTCATTAAATAAAGGTTCTGTAGCCGTTTCGGTAATTAAGCCGTTGGCTTTAAGCTTTTCGTATCTCGACTGTTTGAGCCCAGCATAACCTAAGGCTAAGTACTCTTCGTAATGCTTATCAATTAAATCAGCTGGAGCTTGAATTGGGAAGTGCGCTGTTGTAAACGCCATATATGCAAACCATGGCTTTCCATTTCCTTCGCCTTCTTTAATAAAATCTAGCATATGATTTGTATACAGCTCACCAGAGTAAACGCCTTCAGGTCTTTCAAACTCTTCACCGTTTAAGGTGAACTCTTCTTTTCTTTTCACGTTCAACCCATTAGGATCACTAAAGTCAGGTGTCATTGCTAAGTCATTCCAATGGTTAGAACCGCCAGAAAGTATTCCAAACTCTTTGGTAAAACCCCATTCTAATGGAGGGTTGCCGCCAAGCGCTTCACCACCTAAATGCCACTTTCCTGATTTATAAACCTCGTAACCAGCATCATTCAACAATTCAGGTATGGCTACGGCAGTTTTTGTCATGTAACCTTCATAGCCTGAAACCCCTCTTGTAGGAGGGTAAAAAGAATAATCAAATGCACCTAAGCCAATTTCAATGTTGTTACACCCGGTCATTAACATTGAGCGTGTCACGCTGCATACTGGTGAAGCGTGGAAATTTGAAAAGCGAACGCCTGCATCTGCTATTCGATTCATGTTAGGTGTAGGAATTTCTGAGCCATATGCACCTAAATCACCAAAGGCAATATCATCACCGACAAGTAGTAAAATGTTCGGTCTAACTTGCTGTGTTTCGACTGACGCTCCAGTTTGTTCTTCTTTTGCTGGGTTTCCACAGCTGGCAAGAAGTAATAAACCTCCAAATAATGCAAATGTCTTTTTCATATTTTGATTTTGATGAAAGCTAAATAATAGAACGAGATTATGGAAAAATTTAAGAGTAACACTAATCAAATTGACTTAACGAAATTATGTTCTCATTAATACAATAAAAAGTCTTGGAAAAAATCGGTTTAAAAAGACAAAGAAAGAAATGATTCTCGGTCGGATAATTGTTTTACGTTTTGATTTTACAACCTCGGAAACATAAAAGCCTGCTTGCTTTTCAGACATAGTTGGAGTTAGCCAATTGGAGATTTTAGGAATACGTTCTTCGCTTTTCGGGTTATTCTCAAAATAGGGAGAATTCACTTTACCTAGCGCAACCAAAGACACTTCAAATTTCGAAGAATGCAAATCAGCTTCTAAAGCTTTAGCAAAACCGAGCATCGCCCATCGAGCAGGCAAATAACCTGTAGCTCCTTGAAAAGTGAAATATGAGCCAGCAGAGTTTACTATAACGAAATGGCCTGTTCCGCGCTCTTGCATTTTATCATAAAACACCTTACAAGTTAGAGCTGTAGCTAAATAAGGCGAGTTCATTGTATTTTTAAAGTGTGCAACATCTGCCTCCTTAAAAGATAACCATTCACCCCCACCGGCACTATTTATGATAACATCCGGAAGACCTTCCTTTTCAATAATTGCGTTAGCAGACGCTTCAACGGCAGTTTGATTTGTTAAATCGGTAGAGTAGTAGCTTATTCTATTCCCTTTAACATCTATTTCGTTTGCCGCTGCTTTAAGCTTCTCTAGACCTCTCGCTTGAATAATAATTGAAGCCCCTTGGCTGTGCAAATTCATAGCAGTAGCCTTGCCAATACCGCTAGAGCCACCTGTAATAAGAATAAGTTTGTCCTGCATATAAAAGCTTACCTATTTCTACTCCTTATCAATCTCCTCAATCATTTTTAAAGCTTCAGCCCTTGGTGGATAAATTTTTGACACAATCACTCCAATTAGCATGGCGACAGCAAAAGAAGGCGCAAGAACATCTAGTGCCACAAAATATTCACCCACATTTTCCATTTCCTTAAAAACGAAGTTGAAAAGAATAACAGAAACAAAACCTGACACCATAGAAGCTATTGCGCCCCACTCAGAATATCCTTTCCAAAAGAGTGTGAGTATGATGACAGGACAAAACGTTGCTGCTATTCCAGACCAACCAAATATAATTACCCAGAATATTTGCCGGTCGGGTGAAACATAATCCATGACAATGGCTATGATTAGCGCGGTAAATGCCATAATGATTGTGGACACCCTAGAGATTTTTGTGAGGTCTTTATCTTTTTCTTCTGGATGAAATATCTTTTGATAGAAATCTCTTGTAATTGCGCTAGAAGCCAATATTAGTAGAGAGTCTATGGTTGACATGATTGCAGATAATACAATGGCAATAAATATGGCTACGAGCAGAGTCGGCAGGAAGCTTTCGGTAATCATGCTTAAAACATCTTCACCGTTGTTCCCAAGAATTGATTCAGGATCTTCCCCTTCTTTTGTGAAATAGATACGTGCAAGGATTCCAATCGTCACAGCGGCAGCATCAGTCAATAAGGTAAAAACAGCTGCAACCCATTTGCCTTTGTCAATTTCCTTTTCACTTTTAATAGACATGAAACGTACATAGACTTGTGGAGAGCCTAGAAATCCAAGCCCAATCATAGAGAAGCCTAAAATTGTAAACAGATTCATCCATTGGTCATTACTTCTGCCCATGACTTGGGTTAAAGTTGGATCTATTGCGTTTAAGCCATCTGTTACTCCTGTTCCATGGTCCATAGAAAACCAAACAACAATAGGAAGCAGAACCAAACCGAAAAACATGAGTAAACCTTGAAATAAATCAGACCAAACGGCAGCTACGAAACCTCCAAAAAAGATGTATGTTAGAACAATAAGGAACCCGATAAGCGCACCTATTTTGTAATCTACCCCAAGCATGGATTCGAAAGCAACGCCCGTAACATCAATTTGCGAGGCTACATAGATGACAATAAAAATCACTAAAACCGATGCTGCAATGACGCGGAGTGTGTGGGTTGTGGTTTTAAAATGGCTTTGTAAATAATCGGGAATAGTGATGGCTCCATAGCTGTCTGACCTCTTTTTAAAACGTTTGGCCATAAACTGCCACGAGATTACAACCCCTAATAACTCTCCGACTACAACCCAGTATCCTGAATAGCCGGCAATGGCGCCCATACCTGTCAAGCCGATTAAGAGCCACCCAGATTCCCCTGTAGCTCTAGCTGAAAAAGCGACAGCCCAAAACCCCATGTTCTTTCCGCCAACATAGTAGTCGCTCATGCCTTTAATTTTTCTCGAAGCGAGTATTCCAATAAGAAATAACACTCCAACATAAAGAGCGAGAACAGCAACTTTAATTACAAAATCTTGGTCTACCATAAAGAATAAATTATTACTAAGTGAATGGATAAAAAAACCTTAAAAAGGTCCAAATTCTTAGCTTTTTAAGAAAGCGTAAAATGCTCAAAAATTTATGATAAATCACTACAAATAGTTATAAAATCAAGAAAAAATACAATAAACACTAAGAAAACACTACGTTTGCTGTATCAATACGATTAGAGAAATCATACTGAAAACCAATAGTTGGATTTGGGAATTTACCTTAGGTCTGTACAATAAATGAACAGCAAATAGATGGTACCCACATTGAGTTCTACTGAAAAGCAACACGAAACTAGTCACTCTTTAAATGAATTAATTTCCTCCCTCTTGGAAGAAGATAGTTCGAAGTACACCGACATTATTCGTACAATGGAAATCCCAACGAGTGCTTTTAAAGACTGTTGCTCTTGGTCTGATGACTGCTATACGCGCAATTGCTTGGCTCAAAACGATAAGTACGAACTCATTCTTTTGTGTTGGGAAAAGGGTCAAGTTACGCCAATTCATGACCATGGAGGCGAAGAGTGCTGGGTGCGCATTATAGAAGGAGAGTTTAAAGAAAAGATTTATAAAGTAGACGAAACTGGAAGCCTAAAAGCAGTCAAGTCTGCCATCTCAAAAACTGGAGATATCACCTACATGGTTGATTTCATGGGCTGTCATAGCTTAGAAAACCTATCCGATACTAGAAGCATGTCCCTGCACTTGTATGCGAAACCTATACGCAATTGCAATGCATTTGATGAAGCGTTAGGGAAATTTGTAAATAAGGATTTGGAGTATACGACCGTCTTCAACATTGAGAAAAATATATAATAAGAAAAGTACATGTCTGAAATAAGCAAGGATCTAGTTCTGTTTAATGAACTGGTTGAAGTCTTACTGAATGAAGAAGAGAAAAACCCTGTCGCCAACCGAATTGAAGCTAACAAGCTTTATGATTCAATAGACCTTTCGCTAAATCCATCTCCGATGGTGGACGAAGCGTTTAAGACAGTGTTAGAAGAAGTACTCATCTCTACCCCTAAAACGGCAACAAAACTGTTTTTTAATCAGCTTTTTGGCGGAAGACAAGGGAAAGCTGTCTTGGGTGATTTGCTAGCTGTTTTGCTCAATAACAGTATGTATACTTATAAAGTTGCTGGCCCTCAAGTTGGCATTGAACAAGAAATTATTAAGCAATCCTGTGATTTGTTGGGTTATGGTTCACAAAGTAATGGAACGTTTCCTACAGGTGGCTCTATGAGTAATTACATGGCGCTTATCATGGCGCGCGACAGCAAAGATCCGAATTGCAGAACAGAAGGAATGTCTAAACCAATGGTGGTTTATACCTCTAATGAGTCTCACTATTCTAATGCAAAGAATGCAAGTTTTGCAGGAATTGGCCGAAACAACATTCGTTATATTCAGGCAGATTCGTTTGGGAGAATGATTCCAGAAAAATTG
>Ga0102907_1000438_pt1 | contig 13156 bp, 13 predicted proteins | sample Colrivmet1556B02_FD_79136 | JGI IMG/M metagenome (GOLD analysis project Ga0102907, IMG submission 79136) | Estuarine microbial communities from the Columbia River estuary - metaG 1556B-02 | ecosystem: Environmental > Aquatic > Marine > Intertidal zone > Estuary | place: USA: Columbia River...
ATTGTTAGTTCCATACAAAAAAAAGTAAGTAAGAACACCAAAGATAAACCTTGGCATGTTGAGGGAAGTGAAAATGGCGAATGGGTATTGATGGATTATGTCCATGTTGTAGTTCATGTCTTTCAAAAACATATAAGAGAGTACTACGATATAGAAAACCTTTGGGGTGATGCCAAGATTACCGAAATAGAAACTAGTTACTAAAAAAAAACTCATGTCTAAAGATAAAAAACCTAAAAACTCAAAGCTTAATGCCTACTGGATCTATGGGGTTGCCATAGTACTATTCTTGGGATTCAATTTATTTTCTAACGGCTTAGGAGGTTCTTCAGGCACCTCTACAACGCCTTCACAATTTTTTAAATACCTCAAAAATGGCGATGTTAAAAAAGTTGAAATAGTCAATAAAAGAGAGGCTTTAGTGTACCTAACTACAAAAGCATCTAACAAAGACGTTCACAAAAAAACTAAAAAAGAACAACTGCTACCATTAGTGTCTGGTGGTCCGAGTTATCAATTTGAGTTTGGAGATGTACAATTATTTCAAAAACAGTTAGAAGATACTATTCAAGAAAGAAAATTGGATACTGTTCTAGACTTTAAAACAGAAACCAATGCTTGGGGCGAAATTTTATCATCCCTAATACCTTTTATTTTAATAATTGGTGTTTGGATTTTTATAATGCGTCGCATGTCAGGAGGTGGATCAGCAGGTGGCGGAGGCCAAATTTTCAATATTGGAAAATCGAAAGCGAAATTGTTTGACGAAAAACTAGAAACCAAAACAACCTTTCAGGATGTTGCTGGATTGGAAGGAGCTAAAGAAGAAATTCAAGAAATAGTAGACTTTCTTAAACACCCTGATAAATATACAGCTTTAGGTGGGAAAATTCCAAAAGGAGCTTTGTTAGTAGGGCCTCCTGGGACGGGAAAAACATTATTAGCAAAAGCAGTTGCAGGTGAAGCTAAAGCACCGTTTTTCTCATTGTCAGGATCTGATTTCGTTGAGATGTTTGTAGGAGTTGGTGCTTCAAGAGTTAGAGATTTATTCAAACAAGCAAAAGAAAAATCGCCTTCGATCATTTTTATAGATGAAATTGATGCTATCGGACGTGCACGCGGAAAAAGTAATTTTTCAGGATCAAATGACGAAAGAGAAAATACTCTTAATCAATTATTGACTGAAATGGACGGATTTGGAACCAATACAAATGTGATTGTTTTGGCGGCTACTAACCGTGCAGATGTACTAGATAAGGCCTTAATGAGAGCGGGGCGATTTGACCGTCAAATTTATGTTGATTTACCGGACATTAGAGAACGAAAAGAAATTTTTGAAGTGCATTTAAAGCCCTTAAAAAAAGCCAAAGATCTAGATACTGACTTTTTATCCAAACAAACTCCTGGGTTTTCTGGAGCAGACATAGCCAATGTTTGTAATGAAGCGGCACTTATTGCGGCTAGAAACAACAAAAAAGTGGTTGAAAAACAAGATTTCCTAGATGCAGTGGATCGAATCATTGGAGGTCTTGAAAAGAAAAATAAAATTATCACGCCTAGTGAAAAAAGAGCGGTTGCTTTTCATGAAGCTGGCCATGCAACGGTAAGTTGGATGTTAGAACATGCTTCTCCTTTGGTTAAAGTTACAATTGTACCAAGAGGACGTTCATTGGGAGCTGCCTGGTACCTTCCAGAAGAACGATTGATTGTAAGACCCGAACAAATGTTAGATGAAATGTGTGCTGCATTAGGGGGTCGTGCTGCTGAAAAAGTTATTTTCGACAAAATATCTACAGGTGCTTTAAGTGATTTGGAAAAGGTGACCAAACAAGCAAGAGCGATGGTGACTGTTTATGGTTTGAGTGATAAAATTGGAAACTTAACGTATTATGATTCGTCAGGAGAGAGTGAATATGGATTCTCGAAACCTTACAGTGAACGCACCGCTGAACTTATTGATAAAGAAATTTCTAATATTATTGAAACTCAGTACGAGCGCGCCATTAAACTGTTAGAAGAAAATAAAGAGAAGCTGACAGAACTTGCTGAAGTCCTTCTTAAAAAAGAAGTTATATTCAAAGACAACTTAGAAGCAATATTTGGTAAGCGTCCTTTTGTAATAGAGCAAGCTGTAAAACAAATTTCAAAAAAAGAAGAGGAAGAATAAATTTAAAATAAGTTTATATTAAACCTTTATTTTTTATCTTTGAACTTGTGTAAGTCAAAAGCCTTGTGCAAGAACAAAATGAGTGTATTTCGAAAAATATTTGGTTCAAATACAGATACTTCTAAAAATAAAACTGACAAAAAAGATCAGAATAAATTTTTAGAGGTTGACAACAAACCCATTGACGAAGCTTTTACCATCAATTTTAATAAAAATGGAGGGAAATTCCTTTATTGTGAAAATAACGATGAGGTTCAAGGTTTTCTTGAAAATATTATTGAAGAGAACAACTGGGACAAGAAAAAGGCACTCATCTTAAATAAACAATTAAAAGAAAAATTTAAAAGTTTTGAATTAGAGAACATTCAGAAAAAAGAAATACCTGATTTTCTATTTACAACCTGTGAGTCTCTAATTGCAAATGATGGATCACTTCTTATATCTTCCAATCAAATTGCTGAAAAAAAATTAATTGAGTTACCTGAAAATTTCATTGTATTTGCGACCACTAGTCAATTTGTAAATACAATTAGTGAAGGACTTCAGGTAATCAAAGCTAAAAATAAATCTACAATACCCTCCAATATCACTACCATTAAACATTTTAAAGCCAACGAAGCCAATGACTTTTTAAGCTATGGAAGTAGTACAAAAAACCTATATTTGCTACTATTAGAGGACTTATAAATTAAACTTTGAAAGAACTAACCACAAGAGCTTTATCTGGCTTGTTATTTGCGACTATTCTGATTGGATCAATCCAATTAAAATACGCTTGTATTGCACTGTTTTTTGTGTTTGGATTGATTTGCTTGTCGGAATTTAATAAACTAATTCATCAAAGAAATATAGCTTCCTATATCATTTTCATAGGATTATTTTTGGTAGTTGCATTTTGGGAAGATATTTTTAAATCTAACGAAAGTCTATCGGATATTTCACAAATATTACTTGTCATTTCGGTACTAGTAAATCTATTATTGATTAGAGATTTATTTTCTTCAAAGAGCCTCCCAACCTTACTCTCAAATCATTTTATAAACACCACTTTTTATGTAAGTAGTGGATTTGTATTTTTATTATTGATCGCTCTAAATTTTGAAAATTACAATCCTGAAATCATTATGTATATTTTCATTTTGATTTGGATCAACGATAGTTTTGCATACATTGTTGGTAAAAATTTTGGAAAACAAAAACTTTTTGAAAGTATTTCACCTAAAAAAACTGTAGAAGGGTTTTTGGGAGGTGTGTTTTTTGCTGCTTTAGGAAGTTATGTCATTGCCAATTATACGAATTCATTACTCTTTACTAATTGGCTAATAATCAGTGTTATCGTGAGTATTTTTGGCACTTTAGGTGACTTAGTTGAATCAAAATACAAACGCCAAGCAGCTGTTAAAGACAGTGGCAAAATAATGCCTGGGCATGGAGGTCTATTAGATCGCTTAGATAGTGCTATATTTGCAGCACCATTTATCTATTTATTTTTAAGAATATTAAATTATGTTTCATAAAGAAGGACAAAAAATTATTTTTGTTGCGCTCGTTTTTGTAGTAGCTACATCACTTTTGATAGACAATTTACAAATGTCTTGGGTTTCAAAATTCATTCAGGTAATTTTGTTGGTGATGCTTGTGCTTATCCTACAGTTTTTTAGAAACCCCAAACGTCACACCAATCAAAACGATCGTCAAGTAATTGCACCTGTGGATGGAAAAGTTGTAGTAATAGAAGAGGTTGAAGAAACAGAATATTTCAAAGAAAAACGGCTTCAAGTTAGTATTTTTATGTCTCCTATTAATGTGCATGTAACCCGCTATCCTATAAGTGGCTCTGTACTATTTAGTAAGTACCATCCAGGAAAATATTTAGTAGCATGGCATCCAAAAGCAAGTACTGAAAATGAACGAACTACCATTGTCATCGAAAATAAAACCTTCGGAAAAGTTCTTTACAGACAGATTGCAGGTGCCTTGGCAAGACGCATTGTGAATTATGCCAAAGAAGGTCAGATGGTTACACAAGGTACAGATGCTGGATTTATAAAATTTGGATCTAGAGTTGATTTATTTTTACCTTTGGATACCAATATCAAAGTCAAACTTAATCAAAAAGTAAAAGGCGGCGAATGTATCGTTGCAGAACTATAAAATGAATTCAGAGGCCTTAGATATTGAGTTTAGAGAAGCTGTTGATAGCATCAACAACCATGAGCAACCATTTCCTGCAGATATCCTTTTGAAACTCTATGCCTATTACAAAAAAGCAACTAACGATTATAACCGACCAAGTAGTAGTAAAGCTATCATAAATGCTTTTAAAACCAATGCTCTTTTTCAGGTAGAAGACATTACCCAAGACGAAGCAAAACAATGTTACATTGACTTAGCAAACACTTATTTAATCTACAGAAAATAAGATTATTTCAGATTATTTAGACTTGCTCTAAGCGTTTCTATTTTGGCAAATGCATCCGATTCTTTTTTCTTCTCGCTAGTAACCACCTGCTCAGGAGCTCCCGAAACAAAACGTTCATTGGACAACTTTTTTTGAACCGATCTCAAAAACCCTTCTGTGTATTTGAGTTCTTCTTCTAGTTTTGATATCTCAGCAGCAACGTCAATGGTATCATTGGCAGGAATAAAATACTCATTGGATTTTACTCTAAAAGATAATGCATTTTCAACCGTTTCTGTCGTATAAGTCAAGTTTGAAATGTTTCCTAATTTTGAAATAATAGCATCAAATCCAGTCGATTGAGACTCATTGTTCAATACCAAAAATTCAATTCTATTTTTAAAAGCTATATTTTTTTCTTTTCGTATCGAACGAATTCCTGATACAACATCTGAAGCAAACTCAAACCCTTCTAAAATAGTCTGATCGTAAGATTCTTGTTCTGGCCAAGAAGCCACAATTAAAGCTTGCTCAGGCTTTCTTTCCTCCAAAAATTGCCAGATTTCTTCGGTGAGGAATGGCATAAACGGATGTAATATTTTTAAGTTTGATTCCAAAATTGTAACAACATCACGGTAAGTTTTTTGATCAATTGGCGTCTCATAAGCAGGTTTTACTATTTCTAATAACCAAGAGCAAAAATCATCCCAAATTAATTTATAAGTTGTCATCAAAGCATCACTTAGACGATATTTGCTAAAATGATCTTCAATTTCTATTAAAGTTTTTTGAAATTTTGCTTGATACCACTCAATACCAATGGCCGCATAATCGGGTTGCTCAACTTCGGCAACCTGCCAACCATCAATGAGTCGGAAAGCATTCCATATTTTATTACCAAATGCTTTTCCTTGTTGACATAAAGCTTCATCAAACATTAAATCATTTCCAGCAGCAGAACTGAGTAATAACCCAACACGAACACCATCGGCACCAAAATTCTCAATAAGTTTTAAGGCGTCTGGAGAATTCCCCAATGACTTACTCATTTTTCGGCGCTGCTTGTCACGTACGAGCCCTGTGAAGTACACACTATTGAAAGGCTTTTGGTCTTTATATTCATAACCCGCAACAATCATACGTGCCACCCAGAAAAATAAAATATCTGGCCCCGTGACTAGATCATTAGTTGGATAGTAATATTTAATATCATCGTTTTCTGGATTTCGAATGCCATCAAATACTGACATTGGCCACAACCAGGATGAAAACCAAGTATCCAAAACATCACTATCTTGTGTTAGATTTTCAAGACTTAAATGTGGATTATCCGATTTATCTTTCGCTAATTCTAAAGCCTTTACAATAGATTCTGCAACCACAAAATCTTCTTTACCATCTCCATAGAAATAAGCCGGTATCTGTTGTCCCCAAAATAATTGTCTAGATATATTCCAATCACGAATATTTTCCATCCAATGACGGTAGGTGTTTTCAAATTTATTTGGAAATAGTTTGATCGTTTTATCCTCTAAAACTGCTTTAATCGCTGGTTTAGCAAGGGTTTCCATTTTTAAAAACCACTGATCTGAGAGACGTGGCTCAATCACTTCTTTTGTGCGCTCCGAAGTTCCTACTTTGTGTAAATGTTGTTCTGTTTTAATAAGGAAATCTAGAGATTCTAGTTCTTTTACAATTTCTTTACGGACTACAAATCGATCTTTACCTTCATAATGTAGGCCAAAACTATTCAGCGTAGCATCAGGATTAAAAATATCAATTACTTCTAATTGGTGTTTTTCGCCAAGTGCCTTATCATTTATATCGTGTGCAGGCGTTACTTTTAAACAACCTGTTCCAAATTCAATATCAACATAATCATCTTCTATAATAGGAATGGCACGCCCGCACAAAGGTACAATTGCTTTTTTACCTTTTAAATGTGTGTACCGTTCATCATTGGGATTGATACAAATTGCGGCATCGCCTAAAATTGTTTCAGGACGTGTGGTGGCTATGGTGACTACCTCATCACTATCCAGAATTTTATAATTCAAATAATACAAATTACCTTGACGTTCTTCATAAATCACTTCTTCGTCAGACAAAGTTGTTTGTGCTTGAGGATCCCAATTCACCATTCTGAAACCTCTATAAATTAATCCTTTATTAAATAAATCAATAAAAACTTTAATTACAGATTCGCTCATGTCGTTATCCATCGTAAACTTAGTACGATCCCAATCACATGAACAACCTAGTTTTTTGAGTTGATCAAGGATAACACCTCCATATTCTTCTGTCCAGTCCCAAGCATGATCCATAAACTCTGCTCTTGAAAGGTCATTTTTATTAATTCCTTTTTCCTTCAGCTTTGCCACCACTTTGGCTTCGGTAGCAATTGAGGCATGGTCAGTACCAGGAACCCAACAAGCATTTTTCCCTTGTAAACGAGCACGGCGTACCAAAACATCTTGAATGGTATTGTTAAGCATATGCCCCATATGTAAGATCCCTGTAACGTTTGGAGGAGGGATTACAATGGTATAAGGCTCTCTAGAATCGGGCGTCGAATGGAAGTATTTATTTGACATCCAGTATTCATACCACTTGTTTTCAACAGCTGACGCATCATATTTTGAAGGAATAGACATACTTTGGAATCGTTTTTGAATTTTGATTTACAAAAGTACTTATATTTTATTTTCTTTAGAATTAATAATTGATTTTATATGAGTGCATTTTTGTGGATTAAAAAAAAGTACTTAAATTTACATTAACAAATCATACATATTATGAAAAAAACGTTTACAATACTATTAATTTCCATGTTCAGTTTGGGAGTCTATGCCCAAAATAAGGTTGCTAAAATTGAATTTGAATCTGAAACTATTGATTATGGAACCATTGAAAAAGGATCTGACGGTGTTCGTGTATTTAAATTTAAAAACACAGGTGATGCACCTTTAATCGTTTCTGCGGTAAAATCAAGCTGTGGCTGTACAGTTCCTAAAAAACCAACAGCACCTATCTTACCTGGTGATAATGGAGAAATTGAAGTGAAATACGACACAAATCGAGTCAACCCAATTCGAAAAACAATAACTGTAACTTCTAATGCGGATACTCCAACAGTTGCTCTAAAAATTAAAGGTACTGTCATTGACTCAAGTAAGTCTAGTGTTATTGGAGATAAAAAGAAAAGTGTTTTAGAACAATAATTTTTAAAACTTATTAAACATAAAAAAAGCACCTTAATTGGTGTTTTTTTTATGGAATAAACCTTGAAGTTTAAATTGATATTTCATAATAATTCCTTCACGCTCTATAGTCATTTTAATACGTTTTCCATCTGTTCCATAAAATTGATCAATTGACTTTTGAAGTGTTAATGATATGATCTTTAGGTTATTAATTGAAAGTACCACATCGCCAACTTCAAGACCCGCTTTATCAGCTTGGGAGTTAGGTCTAATGTCTGAAATAACTAATTCGGGTACAACTTCAAATTTGTAGGCAGAATTAATTATGTTTCATAAAATGACAATTCCTCTTTGAGATTAAAAAAATTAAAAAATAATTAGTTTTGAAACCCCAGTATCTAATAAAAAAGATAAAGAAACATCATTAATTATTACAGGGAGAACGATAAGGTTATTTACTAATCTAAAATGTATTTTATCACTTATTCCATTTTGAAGTTCAAAATTTACTTGAGAAAATGCAGTCAAATTAAAACTAATAAAAAAAAGAGCATGTAGTAATTTGATATTCAACATAGAAAAATTAGTAAGGGTTACATACAATTTTAAACAGATTTATTTAAATAATAGTTAAAGGTCTTTATTTTATACAAACTTTAAGATAAATTTGTGGACAATATATATTACAAAACCATGCCGAAAATTTCTCGTAAAGGAGCGCAAATGCCACAATCACCTATTAGAAAACTTGTGCCTTATGCCGAACAAGCAAAAAAAGAAGGCGTAAATGTCTATCATTTAAACATCGGTCAACCGGATATTAAAACTCCCGAAGTAGCATTAAATGCTGTCAAAAAAAACACTTTGGACATCTTAGCTTACAGTCGTTCGGAGGGATCAGAAACATATCGTACAAAATTAGCAGCCTATTATAAAAAAAATAACATTCATGTAAGTGCTAATAACATTATTATAACCACTGGAGGCAGCGAAGCCTTATTTTTTACATTTGGAAGCATCATGGATCCTGAGGATGAAGTAATTATTCCTGAGCCCTTTTATGCGAATTATAATGGGTTTTCAACAGCTCAAGGAGTAAAAGTAGTACCTGTTGTTTCGAACATTGAATCTAATTTTGCCTTACCTTCTATTGCTGATTTTGAAACATTAATTAACAAAAATACTAAAGCAATATTAATTTGTAACCCCGGTAATCCTACAGGATATCTGTATAGTAAAGCTGAAATTAAACAGCTAGCAGCACTCGTTAAAAAATATGATTTGTATCTAATTTCAGACGAAGTGTATCGTGAGTTTACCTATGATGGACACGAGCATTATTCCATCATGCAAGAAGATGACCTAGAGTTGAATGCCATTATCATTGATTCCGTTTCAAAACGATATAGCATGTGCGGAGCAAGAATTGGATGTATTGTTACCAAAAATAAATCTGTTCTTAACACAGCTTTAAAATTTGCTCAAGCGCGATTATCTCCGCCAACCTATGCCCTTCTAGCTAGCGAAGCAGCTTTGGAAACTCCAGACAGTTATTTTAGTGAAGTAATTTCTGAATATGTGGAACGAAGAAACGTTTTAATAGAAGAACTTGAAAAAATTGATGGCGTGAAAGTGGCCAATCCTAAAGGTGCTTTTTACTGCATTGTAGAATTACCTGTCAAAGATTCAGATGTCTTTGCTCAATGGTTGTTAGAATCGTTTAGACTTCACAATGAAACGATTATGGTAGCACCAGCAGCAGGATTCTATTCAACAGAGGGACTCGGGAAAAATCAGATAAGAATTGCTTATGTCCTGAATAAAGAAGACCTTAGGGCTTCGGTTGCTATTTTAAAATCAGCACTCATTCAGTACAACGCTTAATGGCTATTAAAAACAACATATCTCTTAAACCTTTCAATACTTTTGGAATGGATGTGAATGCGTCAAAGTTTGCGTCAATAGATTCCATACAAGATCTCAAGGATGTTTTAAACACAAATCCATCAAACCTATTGGTACTTGGTGGAGGTAGCAATATGCTACTTACTAAAGATGTTGATGCCTTAGTATTACAAATAAACTTGAGAGGGATTTCTGTGATTTCAAGTTTTGAAAACAGTGTACATATTGAAGTTGCTGCGGGTGAAAATTGGCATGAATTGGTGTGTTGGTGTCTCAATGAAAACTTTGGGGGACTAGAAAATCTATCCTTAATTCCTGGAAATGTAGGAACTGCGCCTATTCAAAATATTGGAGCCTATGGCGTAGAGTTAAAAGATTCTTTTGTAAGCTGTAAAGCTATTAATGTTCATTCAAAAGAACTGAGGACTTTCATTAAAAAAGAATGTAATTTTGGATATAGAGATTCTATTTTTAAGCAAGAATTAAAAGGACAATACATAATTACGTCAGTTGTATTTGAATTAAGTAGACATCAACACAATCTTAAAACAAATTATGGAACAATTGAGGCTGAGTTGCAAAACTCTGCAATGGAAACTCCGACAATTCAAGACATTTCAAAAGCAGTTATTACTATTAGAAACTCAAAATTACCAAATCCAAAAATAATTGGAAATAGTGGTAGTTTTTTCAAAAACCCTGTAATTTCATATTCAAAATTTGAAATTTTACAGAACCAATTTCCACAAATTCAACATTATAAAGTTTCTGAGAATGCTATTAAAATCCCGGCAGGGTGGCTTATTGATTCGGCTGGTTTTAAAGGAAAAACTTTCGAGAATTTTGGAGTTCACGCCAAACAAGCCTTGGTTCTTGTAAATTACGGAGGTGCTTCAGGAAAGGATATTTTAAACCTATCCAAACAAATTCAAAAAGCTGTAAAGTTTATTTTTGATATTGATTTAGAAACAGAAGTCAATATAATATAACGACACCCTTTGTGGTTTAAATATTATTATCAAAATCGTTTTATGCTTTTTTACTTAACTTACAAACAAGTCCCGCAACAATAGCTCCTGTGATAGGTGCCAACCAAAATAACCATAGTTGGCCCGTATAATTACCACCTTCGGCAAAAAATACCTGTCCCGTAGAACGTGCTGGATTTACAGAAGTATTTGAAATAGGAATACTAATCAAGTGAATCAATGTAAGTGCTAATCCAGCAGCAATAGGCGCAAATTTCCTAGATGCCTTATGAGTTGTACACCCAAGAATAATTATTACAAAAAAGGCAGTGGTTATAAATTCTGTGATCAATACAGATACTAAAGAATATCCACCAGGTGACAGTTCATCGTATCCATTAGCGGCGAACCTTCCAATAGAATCGAAATCAGATCTACCTGAAACAATTAAAAATAAGAAAGCGGCTGCTACTACCCCTCCAATAACTTGTACTAAAATATAACTTAATGATTCTTTAGCGTTAAAATATCCACAAGACCAAAAACCAACCGTGACTGCTGGATTAAAATGCGCCCCGGAAACAGGTCCTACTGCGAAAGCCATCGATAATAATGATAAACCAAATGCAAGAGCAACTCCTACATGTCCAATTTCAAAACCTGGATAAGTAGTGCCAAAAATAGCCGTTCCACAGCCTCCAAAGACTAGCCAAAAAGTTCCAAAAAATTCTGCAAACAATTTTTTCATAATAACTAATAGTTAAGATTAATTTTAAAATAGGACACGTAAATTAAAAAAAGTCACACACGCAGACCAGATTTCTGAAAAGTGTATCTTTGTAAAAAATTTATAATGACTCTATTTTTAATTACATTAGCACTGTTAGTGCTTGCAGTTGCAGGAATTTCGATAAAAATATGGGCTAAAAAAGATGGTGAATTTGCTGGCACCTGTGCAAGTCAAAATCCAATGCTCAATAAAGACGGGGAAGCCTGTGGATTTTGCGGTAAAACCCCCGATGAATACAAAGACTGCTCTGAACCTCAGCATTCATAAATCCTTGTTATTTTACGAATTAGTATATTTACAAATTGGAATTAAAAAACGCCATTCAGAAAGCTAAAGAAAATGATCAAATTGCATTCAATTTTTTATTGTACACATTTTGGAACGATGTGTATGGATTTTTGATTAACCGCACCCGAAATGAAAATGATGCTGAAGATATATCCATTGAAACATTTTCAAAAGCCTTTGAAAAAATAAAGACCTTTGATGAAAAATTCAAATTCAAAACATGGCTGATTACCATTGCAAAAAACACCCATTCGGATAGTTTAAGAAAACAAAAAATATCGCTAAGCAATCAAACTTCTGAAGAAGATGAAAAACGAGTATATCGAATTCAGGACGAAGCACCTTCTCCAGAAGACGTACTCATCACGGAACAGAATCTTGCGGAATTATTAAAAGACATTAAAAAATTAAAACCACACTATCAACAAGTTATTAATTTGCGCTATTTTCTAGAGTTATCCTATCTTGAAATCTCTAAAGAAATTAATGCACCTGTGAACAATGTTAAAATTAAACTCTTAAGAGCAAAAAAACTATTAGCTGAAATTATTTTAACAAAAAAATGAAACGCTTTATACAAAAACTAGGTCCTGGACTTCTTTTTGCAGGCGCTGCAATTGGCGTTTCACATCTTGTACAATCCACACGTGCTGGTGCCGATTTTGGTTTTGGTTTGATATGGGCGTTGCTACTAATTCACTTGGTCAAATACCCGTTTTTCCAATATGGCCCTCGTTATGCTAGTGCTACAGGAGAAAGTTTACTCGAGGGTTACAGAAAGTTAGGGAAAGGTGTTTTGGTGCTTTATGGTATATTAACCTTTTTGACCATGTTTACGATTCAAGCAGCTGTGACCATAGTAACTGCTGGGATTGCAACGTCTTTATTTGGTGATTTTGTCAGCGTTAAAGTTTGGACAGTCCTAATTTTAAGCATGTGTTTTATCATTCTAAATATTGGCAAATATCAGTTTTTGGATGTCATGATGAAAGTCATTATTATCACATTAACTCTCACAACTTTAATCGCTACTGTATTGGCAGTTTCAAATTCTAGTGACCCTGTCTTATTCGCACAACTTATGCCAGAAGGCAGTATTGAAATTACATTTTTAATTGCTTTTATGGGATGGATGCCAGCCCCTTTGGATGTCTCAGTATGGCACTCGTTATGGACCATTGAAAAACAAAAAACAAATGTAGAATTAGGCTCGCCAAAAACAGCTTTATTGGATTTTAATATTGGATATTTAGGAACAATTATATTAGGAGTTAGCTTTGTTGCACTTGGTGCTCTAATTATGCACCCTAGTGGACTAAGCTTTAGTGGAAGTGCTGGGGCATTTTCTGTTCAACTTATTGAAATGTACACCCAAAACCTTGGTAATTGGGCTTATATCATTATTGGAATCGCTGCGTTTACAACCATGTTTAG
>Ga0102907_1000446_pt1 | contig 13022 bp, 6 predicted proteins | sample Colrivmet1556B02_FD_79136 | JGI IMG/M metagenome (GOLD analysis project Ga0102907, IMG submission 79136) | Estuarine microbial communities from the Columbia River estuary - metaG 1556B-02 | ecosystem: Environmental > Aquatic > Marine > Intertidal zone > Estuary | place: USA: Columbia River...
ACTGTGGTTTAAAACATATTCATAATCATCAGAAGAAATTGTAGGATAAATAGGGATATTTTGTGCACCTATCTGAAGCACACCAACATCTAAAATACACCATTCGGTACGGTTGGTTGTAGAAATAACGGCAATTTTATCGTTTTTTTGAACCCCTATTTTAAGCAAGGCCCTACTGAGTGCATTGGCTTTATTTATATATTCTTTTGAAGACGTTTTTATCCATTCGCCATCTTTCTTTGATACCAAAGCGGCGTCTAAATTATGAGTCTCTAATTGATAATATGCAAAGTCAAAAAGTCGAGTAATTGGTTTCATCGAATTATAATAAGATTGTGAAGATGCAAAGTACTAATTTTTAAATGAGTATCAAATCTGAATCTTTAAAAATAATTTTGCATTATTTCAAAGCCTCTAACCACTGTCTTGCATTTACAAAAGCTTCTAACCATGGCGAGACTTCATCTGTTCTGTTTTCAGGGTAGTATGCCCAATTCCATTGAAAGGTAGAACGCTCAATATGTGGCATTGTTACCAAGTGACGCCCTGTGAGATCACACATCATAGCGGTATTAAAATCCGACCCATTTGGATTGTGTGGGTAGGCATCATAAACATATTTACCAACAATATTGTATTTAGATTCCTCATAAGGTAATTTAAATTTTCCTTCGCCGTGTGATATCCAAACCCCCAACGTGCTGCCTTCTAGGGATGAAAGCATTATCGAATTGTTTTTCTGAATGTTGACGGACGTAAAAGCACTTTCGTGTTTTTGAGAATCATTGTAAGTCAATTTCCCATGTTTGACATGCTCAGGATTAATAAGGTCTAATTCCATCCAAAGTTGACATCCATTACAGATTCCAACAGATAATGTATCAGGACGCTTAAAGAAATTCTTCAACGCCATTTTGGCCTTTTCATTGTATTTAAATGCACCAGCCCATCCTTTTGCAGAACCCAGTACATCACTATTACTAAAACCACCCACAGCACCAATAAATTGAATATCTTCCAGAGTTTCACGTCCCGAAATTAAATCGGTCATATGAACATCCTTTACATCAAAACCTGCCAAATACATAGCGTTTGCCATTTCGCGTTCAGAATTACTCCCTTTTTCTCTTATAATAGCAGCTTTTGGTCTGTTTTCTAAGTTTAATTGAGGTAATTTTCCAGTGAATTGTTGAGGGAATTTATAACTCAGCGGTTGGTTTTTATAATTGTCAAATCGATCTTTTGCCAATCCATTAGCAGTTTGTTTTTGATCGAGTAAAAATGAGGTCTCATACCACACATCTCTCAAGTGGCTGACATTTAATGCCAATGTATCAGCTGCATTTGTAATATTTAAAATAGCTTTATTTGTAACAGTTCCAATATTGTAAAATTCAATATTAGTTTTAGAAAGTTCTGTTTCAATTGAAGTATCAGTAGCCTGAAATACAATTCCTGGATTCTCAGAAAACAACAGTTTGATACTGTCAGCTTCTTTAAGCGCATTAAAATTTAAATCGGCACCAATGTTAGTACCCGAAAAACACAGTTCTAGAAGCGTAGTAATCAATCCACCAGATGCGACATCGTGACCTGCTACAATTTTATTATTTTGAATCAATTCTTGAAGCGTGTTAAATACTGTCTTCACGTATGAAGCACTTTGTACATTTGGTGTGTCCGATCCAATCCTATTTAAAACTTGTCCAAAAGCACTGCCTCCTAATTTAAAAGCATCTTGCGACACATTGACGTAATAAATAGGTCCTGAATTGGTTTTGAACAAAGGTTCAACCACCTTGGATATGGCATTACAATTTCCTGCAGCTGTTATAATTACTGTTCCTGGGGATACCACATCGCCGTCAGGATATTTTTGTTTCATTGAAAGTGAATCTTTTCCAGTTGGCACGTTGATTCCCAAGTCAATGGCAAATTCAGAGATCGCTTCAACTGCACTGTATAAGCGTGCATCTTCTCCTTCGTTTTTACAAGGCCACATCCAGTTTGCAGACAATGAAATACTTTGTAAGCCATCTTTTAAAGGCGCCCAAATAATATTGGTAAGTGCTTCTGTAATGGCAACCCGACTCCCAGCTTTGGGATCAATAAGTGCTGCCACAGGTGCATGTCCAATTGAAGTAGCAATTCCTTCTTGACTTGAATAATCTAGAGCCATCACGCCCACATTATTTAGAGGGAGTTGCAACGGACCTACACATTGTTGTTTGGCAACTTTCCCCCCTACACAACGGTCCACTTTATTGGTGAGCCAATCTTTACATGCAACGGATTCAAGCTTTAAAACGTTCTCAAGATAGGTTTGAAATAAACTACTGACGTAATCAGCAGATTTATAATTTCTGACAATAGTTTTATCCTCTAAAATTGTTTTAGGAGAACTTCCAAACATATCTTCTAAATTAAAATCCATAGGTTTATTCCCTGTAGATTTTGATTCGAATACAAAACGATGATCGCCTGTAACATCGCCTACAGTATACATAGGGGAACGTTCTCTGTCCGCAATTTTCTGTAAGGTCTCAATATGTTTTTCAGCAATCACAAGACCCATTCGTTCTTGAGATTCGTTGCCGATTAATTCTTTATTAGATAGGGTAGGGTCTCCAACAGGAAGTTGATCTAAATCGATATGTCCACCAGTATCTTCGACCAATTCTGACAAGCAATTTAAATGTCCACCTGCTCCATGATCGTGAATTGAAACAATAAAATTTTCTTCACTTTCAATCATACCACGAACGGCATTGGCGGCACGTTTTTGCATTTCAGGATTAGAACGTTGTACGGCGTTTAATTCAATTCCGCTTGATAAAGCTCCTGTGTCTGCTGATGATACAGCAGCGCCACCCATTCCAATGCGGTAATTTTCACCTCCTAAAATAACGATTTTATCATTTGTCTTAGGAATGTCTTTGAGTGCCTGATTGGCTTTTCCATAGCCAATACCCCCGGCTTGCATTATGACTTTATCAAATCCTAAACGTTGGGCGTCTTCTTGGTGCTCAAAAGTGAGTACTGAACCACAAATAAGAGGTTGTCCAAATTTATTACCAAAGTCTGATGCGCCATTAGAAGCTTTGATCAAAATGTCCACAGGAGTTTGATAAAGCCAGTCCCTTTCTTTAAATCCAGCTTCCCAAGGCCTGTTTTCATTTAATCGAGAGTACGAGGTCATATAAACCGCCGTTCCTGCTAATGGGAGCGATCCTTTTCCACCAGCGAGTCGGTCTCTAATTTCACCTCCAGACCCCGTTGCAGCTCCATTAAAAGGTTCTACAGTGGTGGGAAAATTATGAGTTTCTGCCTTGATAGAAATTACAGATTCAAAATCTTCTGTAGTATAAAAATCAGGTTTATCAGCACTTTTAGGTGCAAATTGTTCCGCAACAGGTCCTTTGATAAAAGCTACGTTATCTTTGTATGCCGACACGATGCTGTTAGGGTGTTGTTTGGACGTTTCTTTTATAAGCTTGAAAAGAGAAGTTGGCTTTTCTTCTCCATCAATAACAAAGGTGCCATTAAATATTTTATGACGGCAATGCTCCGAATTGACTTGTGAAAATCCAAAAACTTCTGAGTCGGTGAGGTGGCGCCCAATTTTTTCACTGACTTGATTCAGATATGCCACCTCATCATCATTTAAAGAGAGTCCTTCTTGTTGGTTATAAGCAGAAATATCTGTAATGTTTAAAATGGGTTCTGGGGTGATGTCAATTTCAAAACTCTGTTGGTGTAAGCCTTTAAATTTTTCAGATATCATCGGGTCAAAGTCAGAAAAATCACTTCGTATGGCACTAAATTCTTCAATTCGAATAATGCCTTCAACACCCATGTTTTGAGTAATCTCAACGGCATTTGTACTCCAAGGCGTAATCATTGCTGCACGTGGGCCTACAAAATTTGAATTGAGCGTTGTCTCTTCTATTTTTGGTTGGTCACCAAAAAGCCATTGTAGTTTGGCAATGGTTTCGGAAGTTAAATCGCTTACAGTTTGAACTGCAAACACTTTAATATCAGGAGTTCCAAAGAAATGAATCATTAGTTTTATTTTGGATATTATTCGATCCAACAAATCTAATGATTTTAAGAGTATTTTTTAATGATTTTAATTCCTAATTTATGGAGTTATTCACCAGTTTTAAACATCTGTAATACGGGTTCTAAAACTTAATTTGAACTGAATTATTGACGGATTAATTTTTTCACCTGAACCCCAAAATTATGAGTCATTCTCACAATGTATAGACCGGAACTTAAAATCGAAATGTCTAACGACTTTGTACGATTTTTTAGAAGCGTATCTATGATTAATTCTCCTGTAATAGAAAACACTTCAACCTTTAAAAAAGACGTTGAGTTAAAAAATAATTGATTTGATTTAACAGGGTTAGGGAAGAATGAAAAACTATTTTCTTCAATGTTGTTGATGCCAAAAGTTGTTGAGTGCGACCCTAAGTCTGTGATATTATTAATTCCAGAAGCGTCCCATTCCCCAGCTAAATTAAATGCGGTGGTTGGATTGCTAACCGTTGATTTTCTTCTGTAAGTTTCATCAGAAAAATCATTAGTACCACCAAAGTTTCCAAAAATATCGATGAGCACTCCATTTTTAAATAATCCAACAGGGTCATCTCCGTTAAAAGACATGGCATCTCCACTAGAAAGCTGATTAGCAAGGGCTACTATTTCAGCCGAAGAATTACCTCTTGAAATGACGTGTACGTTTTCGTGGGCTAGAGTTCCTGTTAATTGCAGCGCGGTTCCATAAGCACCATTACTGTTTACATCTCTTGCAATTGTATAAGGACTTAGGTTTATTAAATTACCAGTAAAATTTGCAATTTCTATGGCTTTATTGTTACCGTCTTCAACATATTCTGAGATAAAAAGTTCATTTGGTGTCGAAGTCCCTTCATTAGTTGTTTCGCAACTTTGATTGCTACTTGGAGCTGTATTGAGCGCTGCGTCTTTTGAGAAAACGGTAAAACAAAACTCTGTATTTGCTGCCAAACCAGTGACCGTAATTGAAGTGTTTGATGTACTTACAGTATTGGTGCCATCTACATAAATATCATAAGAGGTTACATCTATATTATCCGTTCCAGCTGTCCAGCTCAAATCAATAGAATTTACTGTTGGGTTAGATGCGGTGAGGTTTGTTGCGGCGGTTGGTGCTTCTGTATCGGTCACAGGATTCCAAATCATGGAAGCATATTCTGGATGGTCCACAAATGGGTTTGCATTATTTTGAAAGTCGTATGCAGCATTATTTCGATCGCGTTCGCGCTGATCGACAGGATCCACGTTATTATGCCAATCTAATAATAACTCTATAGCCCAAGGGAAAAAGGCGTTCTCATTTTCATTAGAACCATCAAACATTGCAAAACTTGAGTAGCTTTTTACAGTATCTTCATAACGTACTGCAAAGTAGAGCAGTGCTCTTGCGATATCGCCTTTAAATTCATCTATGGGTTCAAATACAGTTCCGGAATATCCAGACATGGCGCTTGATCCTCTTTTAGAGCCATTAGTTGAAGTCCAATTTGTGGAAGCAACATTTCCAAAAACAAGTGAACCTCTAAAGTTATTCACACGACCATCAGAAGGAATGACGTGATGAATGTCACTTTGCATTGGAAAGGCGCTGTTAAAGGAAGACTGTGGCACAAGGTGTTCTCTGTTGTAGCAGTCGCCTTCAGAATTTTGATTTCCACACTGGTTATTTCCATGTGTATAGTTGTAAGAGTCTGGTCCAAATGGTTTTTCTGAATACATATCTAAAATAGTCCCATCATTTTCATAATTAGTTCCTGAGCTTACCGCTGTATCAGAGTGGGTGTCCTCATAACCATTAGAACCGCTTATGCCATCTCCGTCATATAATTGGTCGTAAGAACGAGATTGATGCCCGTTGGTTGTTATTGTTTTTAATTGTGATTTCAAGGCATAGCCTGTTAATCCGTTAGCAGAATCGTAATAGTTTGTTGGAATTTGTCCGTAAGAAAGGCTTGAAAGAAGAGCAGCCAGAATGTATAAGTGCTTCATAATATCTTAAATTGAAAAATAAATTCGTTATTTTTTTTCTAGTAACGCCATGTAAAAACCATCAAATCCAGTCTCGTGCGCGAGTATTTTTCTGTCTTTTATAAATGTAAAATCTTTTCCAGATTCTGATTTTAAAAACGTTTTAATTTGAGTTTCATTTTCAGAAGGCAATACAGAACAAGTTGCATATACCATTTTTCCAGCAGGCTTTACCATTTTTGAATACTGTTGCAAAACGTCTTGTTGAGTCTCGCGGATTCGGTCTATAAATTCAGGTTCTAACTTCCATTTTGAATCTGGATTTCGTCTTAAAACTCCCAAACCAGAACACGGAGCATCGATCAATAAACGGTCGGCTTTTCCGTATAGTTTTTTGATTGGTTTTGTGGAGTCAATCACTTTCATATCAATATTATGGGCACCATCACGACGGGCTCTAATTTTTAGTTTTTTTAGTTTACTTTCGTAAATATCCATTGCTACTACGGAGCCTTTATTTTCCATTAAAGCTGAAAGGTGTAAGGTTTTTCCGCCCGCACCTGCACAACAGTCTACTACTTTCATCCCTGGCTTCACATCTAAAAAGTCGGCCACTAATTGAGATGAAGCATCTTGAACTTCAAACCAACCATCTTTAAATGCTTCTGTTGTAAATACATTGGTGCGTTCTTTGAGTTGTAATGCGTATGGATAGCCTTCAATTTCGATGGTTTCTATGCCTGCAGATTCGAGTTTTAGTTTTAAATCTGCTTTAGATGTTTTTAAGGTGTTTGTTCTTAAAATGACATTGGCTTGTTTATTTTGCATGGCCATTTCTTTGGTCCATTTGGCTTCGCCCAATTCTTTAACCCCTAATTCATCAATCCAATCGGGGATGGATTCACGAAACTTACGGTCTTTAGAAAGCTCGTCAAAGCGGCCTTTGATTTTACGTGAAGGTGTGCCTTCAAAATATTTCCAATCGGGTAGTTTTACACCTTTTAAGGTTGCCCATACCGCAAATAGTCGCCAAGCATCGTCTCTACTAAATGGTTCCTTGATTTGTGCAATTTCAGCGTATAAACGTTTCCAACGTACAATGTCATAGGTGGTTTCTGCTACAAAGCCACGGTCGCGACTTCCCCAGCGTTTATCACGTTTTAATAATTTTTGAATAACCTTATCAGCATACTCTCTTTCGTTAAATATCAGTAAAAGTCCGTCAATGACCGCAAAACATAAGTTTCTGTGTAAACGCATAAGTAAATTAGTTGTGGCTGCAAAGTTACGTTTAATAATGCTAATTATTACAGATAATATGTATATTGAAAATTCAATTTTTATAAATATAAACGACTATGAAATACGCATTCATAATTGGGATGTTTATCTTTTTTTTTACGGGGTGTAAGGATGCTATGAAAACACATTCTAATCAATTTTCTGAAGTGATTATTGAATCTATTATTGAAGATTCTCTTCTAAATATCAGAGCTTTAGAAATTGACAAACATACATTAAAAGCCGTGTCATCTATTGGAGATGTCTATACCTATGATACGAAAACAAACCAAATTCAAGTTGAAAGAATTGTGAAAGATACACTTAATTTTCGTGCATCGGCAATCGTAAACGATTCGTATTTTGTATTGAGTATTGGTAGTCCAGCCTATTTGTTTAAGGATAAGGAATTGGTATATAAAGAAACAAATCATGATGTTTTTTACGATGCTCTTCATTTTTGGAATTCAAAAGAAGGTATTGCGATTGGCGATCCAATAGATGGCTGTATAAGCGTTGTGATTACAAGAGATGGAGGACAGACTTGGAAAAAAATGCCTTGTGAATCATTACCACCAGCATTGGAAGGAGAAGCGGCTTTTGCAGCAAGTGATACGAATATTGCTATTGTAGGTAATGACACTTGGGTTGCTACAGGTGGACGCTCGAGTCGTGTGTTATATTCTTTAGATAAAGGCCATTCCTGGGAGGTTTTTGAGACACCAATTGTTCAAGGGCTAGAAACGACCGGGATGTATTCTATTGATTTTTATGACGCATTAAATGGATTTGCTATTGGGGGTGATTATACAAAATCTAAAAATTCATATTCAAACAAAATCCGAACCAATGATAGTGGATCAACATGGGAAGTGGTGGCACAGGATCAAAGCCCTGGGTATCGAAGTTGTGTTCAGTATGTTCCCAATAGCAATGCAAAGGGGTTGGTAGCTGTGGGATTTGAAGGAGTTGATTACAGTTCAGATGCTGGTAGTACTTGGAAACACCTTAGCGATAAAGGGTTTTATACCCTACGATTTTTAAATGATAGTATTGCTTTTGCTGCTGGAAAGGGGAAATTATCTAAACTAACGTTTAGGAAATAGACAATAAAACGCATTTCATTTAAGTTCTGAATTTTTACTGAAAAGACTGCATGGATACAAGGTTGTTGTAAACTCCTTTTTTGTCTAAGAGTTCTTTGTGTTTTCCTTGTTCTACAATTTGCCCTTTTTGCATCACAATGATTTCGTCAGCATTTTGAATTGTTGAAAGTCTGTGTGCTATGACAATAGATGTTCTATTCTTCATCATGTTTTCTAAGGCGACTTGTACTAAGCGTTCACTTTCTGTGTCTAGAGCAGACGTTGCTTCGTCTAAAATCATGATGGGAGGATTTTTTAAGACGGCTCTTGCGATGCTCAAACGTTGTTTTTGACCCCCAGATAATTTATTACCTGAATCCCCAATATTTGTATTCATGCCATCCGGTAAGTCTTTTACAAACTCCCACGCATTGGCAATTTCTAAGGCTTTTAAAACCTCTTCGTCAGTGGCATCTTCTTTGCCTAAACGTACATTATTTTTAATAGTGTCATTGAACAAAATAGAGTCTTGTGTGACCAAGCCCATCAAGTTACGTAAGGAGTGTTTAGTAAGTTTGCGAATATCTTTACCATCAATATCTATCTGTCCTTTATTCACATCGTAGAATCGAGTCACTAAATTGGCTATGGTTGATTTTCCACTTCCAGATTGTCCTACAAGTGCTACGGATTTGCCTTTAGGCACAGAAATAGAAAAGTTTTTCAGAACATATTCATCTTCATATTTAAAACTAATATTTTTTATTTCAATACCAGTTTTAAAATCATTTTTAGTTTGAGCATCAGAATTGTCTTTTAAGGGTGATTCTGAGTTTAGAATTTCCATAACACGCTCTGCAGCAGCATTCCCTCGTTTGACGCCATAGCTTGCTTTGCTAATAGCCTTGGCAGGAGTCAAAATGTTATAGGCTAATCCCATGTAAACTAAGAATAAACTTGCATCTAATGTTTTTTCATTTAACACCATATTTCCTCCGTACCATAATAAAACAGCAATAACTGTGATGCCTAAAAACTCACTTGTTGGACCTGCTAGATTTTGTTTGTTTAATAATTTGTTTGAAAACTTATAAAACCTTGTGGTAGAAGATTGAAATTTATCACTAAAAATATTTTCCCCGTTAAATCCTTTAATGACTTTAAGGCCTGAAAGTGTTTCATCAACTACAGAAAGAAAAAAACCTTGTTCTTTTTGAACTTTATTTGAATTTCGTTTTAATGATTTTCCAATGAGTGAAATAATAAATCCAGAAATTGGGATGAAGATTAACACAAAAATTGAAAGTTTTGGACTGATTAAAAACATAGATACAATCGTAAATAGAATTGTGAGAGGTTCTCTTACAATCAGTTCTAAAATAGATAAAAACGAATGTTGTATTTCTAATACATCTGTTGAGATTCTTGACATGGTATCGCCTTTTCGTTTTTCGGAGTAAAAAGCTAAAGGAAGACTAGTTATTTTGTCATATAATTCATTTCTCATATCTTTTAAGACGCCATTTCTCAAGAAGGTGATGAAGAACATTGCTAAGTAACTGAAGAGGTTTTTTAATAAAAATGAACTGATTACAAACCCCACCATAAAAATTAGAACATCGTCATTTCCTTCAGATTTTTTTAGAGTGATAAAATAGTTGAGATAGTCTTCTCCATAAGATGTTAAATCTGTAAACCCTTCCCATTTGGGCTTAATAAAAAGTGCTTCTGAATCTCCAAATAGTACTTTAAGCATTGGAAATAATGAGATCATAGATAAGGTTCCGAAAAAGGCATAAAAAACATTACAAATAATATTTAGTATTGCATAAAATTTATAAGGAATTGCGTAGCGAAAGATGGGTTTTAAATAATTCATCAGATTAATTTCATATCTTCAATTATAGCATCAATTTTAGCATCTAGTGCATTTTCTGTTTGAGAAAACTCTTCTGTATTAGACAAGTTAGTATTTACGCTAATATAAAACTTTATTTTAGGTTCTGTACCACTTGGGCGCAATGCTACTTTACTACCATCTTCTGTAGTGTAAATTAACACATCGGATTTTGGTATTGAAATAGGTTCCGTCCTTTTAGCTTCTAAGTTTTTACAAATAGAGAGTTTAAAATCTTCTACAGTCACCACTTTTGAACCGTTTATAGTAGAAACCGGATTGTTTCGAGCCGACTCCATAATGTTTTTAATTTCTTGGCTACCTTCAATACCTTTTTTGGTGATCGAAATTAAGCGTTCTTTATAAAATCCATGTTCAACATAGGTATTGACCAATTCATTAAAAAATGAGCTACCATTTGCTTTGGTGTAAGCTGCAATTTCACAAGCCAATAGAGTAGAGGTGACGGCATCTTTGTCACGCACAAAATCTCCGACCATAAAACCAAAACTTTCTTCGCCTCCGCCAATGAAATCCATATTTGGAAAGTCTTTAATCATCTTAGCAATCCACTTAAATCCTGTAAGTCCAATTTTACATTCAACTCCATAGGCCTCCACAAGTTTTGGGAGCATCGGAGAGGATACAATTGTAGATCCTACAAATTGATTGCCGTTAATCGTACCATTATTTTTCCAAAGATCTAATAAAAACTTTGTCATCATCACCATGGTTTGATTTCCATTGAGCATGACCATTTTGTTGTCAAAATTACGCACTGCAATTCCGAGACGATCACAATCTGGATCGGTTCCAATCACGATATCAGCATCGACTTCCTCTGCCAATTCTAACGCCAACTTTAAAGCTTCAGGTTCTTCAGGGTTTGGCGACTTCACTGTTGGGAAATCACCATCAGGGATAGATTGTGCTTCTACAAGGTTTACATTCGTATAGCCCGCACGCTTCAACGTTTCTGGAACAGCTGTAATAGACGTGCCATGTAAGGCTGTAAATACAACAGAAACATTTTCTCTTGATTTAGGGATATTTACTTCTAAACTTCCGTTTTTAACTGCTGCATTTATAAAGACATCATCAACATCTTTGCCGATTAAATGAATCAATTCTTCATTTGCAGAAAAATTAATATCCGTGTATTCTAAAGAATTTATAATGTTGATGATTTCGCTATCATATGGTGGTACGAGTTGTCCACCATCTTCCCAATACACTTTATAGCCATTGTATTCTGGAGGGTTATGGGAAGCTGTTAAAACAATTCCACATTGACAGCCTAAGTGTTTAAGAGCAAAAGATAATTCTGGTGTGGCACGAAGGTCTTCAAATAAAAACACTTCGATATTATTAGCAGAAAAGACATCAGCTACAATTTTAGCAAAGGATTGGCTGTTGTGTCTACAATCAAAAGCAATCACTACTTTTATGGGTTGATTTGGATAAGTTTGATGTAAATAATTACAAAGTCCTTGTGTGTTTTTTCCGAGGGTGTATTTGTTAATTCGGTTGGTGCCAACGCCCATAACGCCACGCATACCCCCTGTTCCAAATTCTAAGCTTTTATAGAAACTATCGTTAAGCTCATCTAGGTTGGTTCCTTGGAGTTCTTCGATTGTCTTTTTGGTGTCATCATCAAAAAAAGGGGATAACCAAGTGGTTAAGTTTTCTTGAATATGTAAATCTGTATTAGACATGTAAAAAATATTTTGTGCAAATGTAAATATTTGCGAACATTTATGAATTATTTTAAGAGCTTTTTAAGGATATTTTAAGCATCTGTAGCTTCGGAGATGAGGTAACGCCCTTTATTCTGTCTGGATTGGAGTACTATTTCACCTAAAAAACCTGCTACAAAAAACTGAGTTCCAATGACCATTGTTGTTAAAGCGATGAAAAATTCGGGTCTGTTAGCTATCAAACGTCCTGATGGATTTAGGAATAACTTGTCTATTCCTAAATAAGAGGCAAACCCCAATCCAATCATAAACATGATGACTCCGAGCAGTCCAAAAAAGTGCATGGGGCGTCTTCCAAACTTTGAGATAAACCATATTGTAATCAAATCTAAAAATCCATTTATAAACCGTTCCATGCCAAATTTTGTTTTTCCGTATTTTCTTGCTTGATGAATGACTACTTTTTCTACAATGTTCGTAAAGCCTGCATTGACTGCTAACACGGGAATATAGCGGTGCATTTCTCCATAAACTTCAATAGTTTTTACAACGTCTTTACGGAATGCTTTTAAACCACAGTTGAAGTCGTGAAGGGAGAGCCCAGATAATTTTCTAGCGGCCCAATTAAATAATTTTGATGGTAGGTTTTTAGCAAAAAAGGAATCGTAGCGTTTCTTTTTCCAGCCACAAACAATGTCGTGGCCTTGTTCTTTTACAAGATTATATAGCTCAGGAATTTCATTTGGACTGTCTTGTAAATCGGCATCCATTGTGATAACAACTTCGCCTTTGGTTTTTGTAAACCCTGCGTGCAAGGCTTGAGACTTCCCAAAGTTTTTTGAAAATCTGAGTCCTAAAACCGATGTGTTTTTGTTGCAAAGTTTCTGAATCACCTCCCAAGAAAGTTCGGTACTCCCGTCATCTATAAAAAGAATTTCATAAGAAAATTGATTGGATTGCATCACAGATACAATCCAATCGTGTAATTCTTCTAAAGAGTCTTGTTCGTTA
>Ga0102907_1000458_pt1 | contig 12947 bp, 10 predicted proteins | sample Colrivmet1556B02_FD_79136 | JGI IMG/M metagenome (GOLD analysis project Ga0102907, IMG submission 79136) | Estuarine microbial communities from the Columbia River estuary - metaG 1556B-02 | ecosystem: Environmental > Aquatic > Marine > Intertidal zone > Estuary | place: USA: Columbia River...
GTTCATTTCTCTCAAAGGAGAATAATCATCTAGCACATAAAAGCCACGACCGAAACTTGCCAAAACAACATCATCTTCTCTGCGTTGCAATTCAATATCTCGAACGGCAACAGTTGGCATACCACCTTTTAACTGTATCCATGTTGAACCGCCATCAGGACTGAAGAAAAGACCAAACTCTGTTCCTGCAAAAAGAAGGTTCGGATTCTTATGATCTTCTACAATACTGTATACAGAACCTCTTTCTGGTAAGTTATTTGTAATGTTTGTCCAAGATTTCCCTTTGTTAGAACTTTTGAAAACATATGGCTTAAAGTCTCCATTCTTGTGGTTGTTGAATGCTGCGTAAACAACATTTTCGTCATGCATAGATGGTGATAACGCATTTACATATGTGCGGTCTGGCACTCCTGAAAAAGAAGAAACTACAGACCAACTTCCACCGTCATCTTGACTTATCTGAACTTGGCCATCATCTGTACCAACATAAAGTAAACCTGCTTTTAAGGGCGACTCCATTAGCGCAACAATATTTCCATAAATGGTAGTAGATCTATTTTTCGCAATAGCATCCATACTCCATACTTTGCCCATTACCGGTAACTTATTTCTATCTATCTGACGGCTCAAATCTGGGCTAATGGTTGTCCAAGAATTCCCTTGATCGGTAGATTTAAAAACTTTGTTCGCAGCGAAATATAAGGTCTTACTGTTGTGCGGAGATATCGCCAAAGGCGCGTCCCAATTCCAACGGTAAGCTTTATCATCTTTTCCTTCAACGGGCTTGATTGAAACTGCTTCACCACTGCGTTTGTCAAAACGAACTAACCATCCATACTGTGCTTGTGCATAAACAATGTTATCATCTTCTGGGTCTACTTGCGTTTCAAAACCATCACCTGTATTGGTGATCATCCAATCTGAATTTACAATACCTCTGTTGTTATTTGTTCTTGAAGGCCCACCAAGACTAAAGTTATCTTGCGTTCCACCATATACATTGTAGAATGGCTCTGCATTGTCTGTAGATACTTTGTAAAACTGAGTAACTGGCAAGTTAGCCTTGTAGTGCCAAGTGCTCATGTCATCCCAAGTTTCGTAAAGGCCACCATCACAACCCCAAATCATGTTGTTTTCATCTTTTGGGTTTATCCACATACAATGGTTATCTACGTGCTTATTTTTTTCTGATATCCTTCCGAAAGTCTTACCGCCATCATAAGAAACGTGACCATATGTATCCATACTATAAATCGTATTCAAGTCAAAAGGAGATGCGTAAATTTCTACATAGTAATTTCCTGAAGTATTGTGACCTCCCTGTTTGCCCCAGCTTGCACCGCGATCAGTAGATTTATAAAACCCATGACCTTCCGCCATTGCATAAACCACATCAGGGTTTACCGGAGAGATACTCAATGCATATCTACCTACATCACCAGAGGGCAAGCCATTTCCTAACTTCTTAAAAGTTGTTCCGGCATCTGTAGATTTGTACACGGCACTTTCTGGACCACCAGAAATATATGTCCAAACATGACGTCTACGCTGATGCGCTGTTGCATAAACAATATTTGGATCTCTAGGATCTAGATGCACTTCATTCACTCCAGTGTTTTCAGATATATCTAAAATTTTACTCCATGATATACCACCATCCATCGTTTTGTAAAGACCTCGATCTCCACCTTCGCTCCAAAGAGGACCATAAGCAGCAACATAAACTACGTTGGAGTTCCTGGGATCAACTTTTATCATTCCGATGTGTTCGGAATTTTCTAAACCTACTTTGTTCCATGACTTTCCGCCATCCATAGATTTATATAGACCATCGCCATACGCCACAGAACGTTGGTTGTTGTTCTCGCCAGTACCTACCCAAATTACATTCTCGTTATTAGGATCGATAGTGACACAACCTATACTATAAGAACCTTGGCCATCAAAAATTGGGTTGAATGAAACGCCATGGTTGCTTGTTTTCCAAACACCACCAGAAGCCGTGGCAACATAGTATTCGTTGAAATCATTTGGATTCACAGCAATATCTGCAATCCGGCCAGACGTTAAGGCTGGTCCAATGTTTCGCAACTTAAAATTGTTAAACGAAGTTTTAGAAAGAGCTGTCTCTTTCGGTTCTTGTTTGTTTTTCTTTTGAGCGTGCGACTGAGGTGCAATGGCTCCTAAAGCCAAAAGGAAAAGTAGAACTTTTTTCATATTAAACTGATTTATACAGTATTTCGAGTCAAGTGACCAAAAATATAATACAATCGCTTTAATACGACTCTTTCTAGAAATTTATCTATTCCCTATTCTATATGACATGGTAAAAGTCAAAGGTTTTTGGGTAATATCAGACTGAGCAGATGGTGAATACTGCGCATCATAGAAATAAACATCCTGGCTCGTATTCCTCAATGCATAAACAAAATCAATAGACAAATCATTTCCACGGTAACCTGCTCCTATAGAAATCATATTTGTATTTGTCTCTTCAAAATTTCCGTTTAAACCAGAAGTTTGAAATGAATATCCTCCTCTGAGGTAGAATCGGTTTAATCTCAGTTCAGCGCCAGCTCTAACAATATGTGACAATTGCGTAAATGCTTTTATTTCTTGATCCAAATAATCAATATTTATAGAATCTGATTTTGAACGCGCTGTGTTCATGGCATTCAATTCATAATCAACACTTATAAAACCGCTTTTTCCGAACACTTTTGAGATTCCCAAAAGGCCTCTCCAAGGAGTTGACAATTTCCAAGTATATGGATCGCTATAAACTGAAGTTATAGGTTCTAATACTGATCCATCATTAAATCGAGTAAACATTTCATCTTCCCAAGATTGCTCCATAGTATACCATGAGGGCGTATGCAAAGCAGCTCCAGCTCTAAACCCATTATCAAATCTGTATTGCGCCCCAAGCTTTATGTTAAAACCAACACCGCTAATTTCGTTGTGTTCTTTTAAATCAAAAGAAGTAATAGAATCACCAAGTCCAAAACGTTCAGAATACACTATGTCTCTTGTATAGTTAATGAATGGAATTCCAAGCGCTCCACCAAAATACCAACGGTTGTCTTTTTCAGTTGCAAATAGGAGTGCAAACTCATTCATTCCTCCTTTTTGATCTATCGTATAAACACTATTTACATCTTCAATATTGGCCTGAGTTGAGTAATTGAACTCCCCATCACTATCTGTTAAATAAGACTGAAATGCCATCCACTCATGAACTCGACCTGCATCGAGTAAATCATCAGGATCAAACCCTTGCGAATTTTCCATCCACATATTTATACGAGAGATGCCATTTGTTTCGCCATTGGTCGTTAATCGGTTTGTATAGTCAGCTCCTTTGTTCAAGCTCATTCCTACATTCCATTTCCATCCATTTTCTTCAGGCAATGCAAGAACTAGTCCTATGTTTCCAAAGTTAAATCCACCCAAATCTTCTATGCGGGTAGACCCTTTAAAGGATGTGGACGTTCCAGAGTTTAATCCTCCAAGAGACAAACTCAGTTCTGTTCTTCTAAATACCGCAAATCCCGCTGGGTTTTGGTGCGCTGCACTAAAATCATTTCCAAGTGAAGTAAATGCACCCCCTGCTCCCATATAGCGAGCACTACCTAGATATGTAGTTTGCGAAAATCGCTGTACATCTTCAATACTTTGAGACCAAAGAAATCCTGTTGGCAGCATTGCCAAAGCTAAATATGTGATGTGTTTTCTCATGCTTTTTCTATCTGCGACTTCCACTAGATGAACGAGTACTGCCACTACTTCTTGAAGAAGAAGGTGAAGAACTTCGTGTTGAGGACCCTGAAGATTTAACGTTCGATGAGCGCGATGGCTTTCTTGTACTACTTGAACTATTAGAATTATACGATTTAACTGTTCTCGTTACATTGCTTCTAGTTTTTGTTTTCGGCTTTGCCTTTGTCTTGGTCATTGATCCAGAATTGTAGTAATTCTTTGCCGGCTTTCTATTTGCTGTTGACGATGTATTTCTTCTCGTTGCGTTTGAACTACTCGAACGATTTGTGGTGGGCTTATTGTAATTAGTCACTCCACTTCTTCTATTGTTGGCGGCAGAATACGTCCTAGTTTTTACAACATTAGAAGGATTAGCATTTGCATAATATGTTTTCACCTTAGACCTATTTGGCTTTGCAGAAACAGTACCAACAGAATTACCCGATCTTGTTTTTATTGTTTGACGTTGCTTAACAGGTTGTCTAGATGAAACCTGAGTAGCTGCTCTATTTGAGCTAATACCTCTCGATTTAACTGATGAGCCCGCAATTGAACTTCCAGAGGGGTTGGAAACAGCATTTGAAATAGTCTGTTTTTCAAGCTCTCGCTGAGGTACTGCCCCTGCAGTCTTCTTTGGGCCAACAATAACATTAGTACCAGCACTAGTAGAGGAACGGCTTCCAGTTTTAGGACCATTCACTCGAGTTCTAAACTTATCTATCCCCCAATCTGAAGTGATTGAATTACCTGTCCAATTGTTAGTGTTACTTGATCCTGATCCACCAGATGGACAATAGCCCGGGTATCCGTAGCCCGGAGAACCATAGCCATAGCCATAGCCATAGCCTGGATAACCATAACCTGGATAGCCGTATCCGTAACCATAGCCTGGATATCCATACCCAGGATAACCGCCATAACCGTAATCGTATGGATTGTAATATGAATTTCTATAAGGATTGTAAAACGAGTTCCCAAAGCTCATTCTAAAGAAAAAAGACGGGCTAAAAAACCAGCCTGAACCGCCACCATTATTATAGTTTGCGTAAGATTGATTAGATTGAGTGGCACTCACCATATTTGGATCGTAATAATCAAAACTTTCGCTGTATGCATAATCAGGAAGAACATCAGAATCAATGTATTCTTCAGTCTCCTCTGCTACATATGGGTCAATCCTGTATGATGGATCGAAATATATACCATCATCAAAGTAGTTTGAAGTGATTTCATTTCCTGTAGAACAGGAAGCTAAAACCGCGCTAAACGCTATGATTATTATGTGTTGCTTTTTCATATCTCACCTATTTTAAGATGGCAAAAGTCTTACATTTGCCGACCATTAAAATTAGCAATTTCCGTACCAAAAATATTTACACATGGCTAAAAGCTCACAACACGTGAAGAAGATTATTCTAAATGGTATAACGAACTAGTAGTTAAGGCCGACTTAGCCGAGAACTCGGGTGTTAGAGGCTGCATGGTAATTAAACCATATGGCTATGCTATTTGGGAAAAAATGCAAGCCGAATTAGACAAAAGATTCAAGGAAACTGGGCATGAAAATGCATACTTCCCTCTTTTTGTTCCTAAAAGTCTTTTTGAGGCGGAAGAAAAAAATGCAGAAGGTTTTGCAAAAGAGTGCGCTGTTGTCACACATTATAGACTCGAAACCGATCCTGACAATGAAGGTAAATTAAGAGTTGACCCAAAGGCCAAACTAGAAGAAGAGCTTATTGTAAGACCAACAAGTGAAGCTATCATCTGGAACACTTATAAAGGATGGGTTCAGAGTTACAGAGATTTACCAATATTGGTGAATCAGTGGGCGAATGTGGTGCGCTGGGAAATGCGAACTCGTTTATTTTTACGTACGGCTGAATTCTTATGGCAAGAAGGCCATACGGCACATGCAACAAAGGCAGAAGCAATAGCTGAAACTAATCAAATGGTGAGAGTTTATGAAGAATTCTCTAAAACTGTATTAGCTATTCCAACTGTTGTAGGACATAAAACTGAAAGCGAGCGTTTTGCGGGAGCTGATGATACATTATGCATTGAAGGTTTGATGCAAGACGGAAAAGCACTTCAAATGGGAACTTCTCATTTTCTTGGTCAAAATTTCGCAAAAGCCTTTGACGTTAAGTTCCAAACCAAAGAAGGAAAACAAGAACATGTTTGGGCTACAAGCTGGGGAGTATCAACTCGATTAATGGGTGCATTGATCATGACGCATTCTGATGATAACGGTTTAGTATTACCTCCCAACCTAGCGCCAATACAAGTTGTTATTGTACCTATATATAAAGGTGAAGAACAACTGGCACAAATTTCTGAGGTAGCCAATAAGATGGTAGCCGAAATGAGAGCAAAAGGTATCTCTGTGAAATTTGACGACAGAGACACTTATAAACCAGGATGGAAATTCAACGAATACGAATTAAAAGGTGTTCCGGTAAGAATTGCTATTGGACCAAAGGATCTTGAAAAAGGAACCGTTGAAGTGGCAAGAAGAGACACTTTAGAAAAAGAGTTTTTACAGCAAACTGACGTGGCGAATAAAGTTGAGCACCTGCTTGAACAGATTCAAATTAATCTTTTAACAAAATCTCAAACATTTGCCGAAGAAAACACGCGCGTTGTAGATTCTTGGGAAGAGTTTAAAGACACCCTTGAAAATAAGCCTGGTTTTATTTACGCTCATTGGGATGGCACAAACGAAACTGAAGAGCGCATTAAATCGGAAACAAAAGCAACTATAAGATGCATTCCTATGGATAATCCACAAGAAGAAGGAAAATGTGTATTTTCAGGGCAACCATCCAAGCAGCGCGTGCTGTTTGCTAAAGCTTACTAATTGAAAGAATCAGCTTGTAATCAAGATATACTAAATCTATTAGCAGGAAAAGCCAGCACTAAACAGCTGGTTTTTCGGCAAACTAAAGACGTCTTTAAAGAATTTAAGGCTTTGCTTAAAACGATTGCAGATGAGCTTAACAGTAACATTTGCAAAATAGATAAGAAGGTTGTAGTTGAGTATTTCGATAATGGTGAACTCGAGGCTGAAATCCGTTTTTCTGGCGATGCTTTAATCTTCCACATGCATACCAATACTTTTACATTCGATAAAAGCCATTTCACCAACCAACATTCGTACATAAAAAAGGAGCCCTTAAATGGCTACTTTGGTTTGATTAGCATGTACAATTTTTTAGCGGATTCACTCCGATACAACCGTCCAAATGATGTAGGCCATTTATTAGGTCGTCTTTTTATAAATCGCGAAAAACACTTTTTTGTGGATGGAAAGCGTCAGTTTGCTTTTATGTACAATAACCCAGCAGAGGACATTGCAACAGAAGTAACACTGCGAGGCATTATTGAGAAAACAATAATTTACGCTCTCGATTTCGACTTGACTTCTCCCAATTTTAATGATGTACAATACGTTTCTGTTGACCAAATACGCAGTATTAGCAACGATTTAAAACTAAGTACTTCCAAGAAGTTAGGTTTTAAAATGGCTTCCGACAAGGCGAAGCACCCTCAATAGCTAAATCTAAATACTCAGTAAGTTTACCAAGTCTTTATTTATTTTAGATCGCTCTAAAAAAGAAAACTCTATGTTAATTAAATCTCGGTATTCGAATCTTGAAATGTTTTTATGGACAAGGTTCGCAACATTAAAATTTATTGGTTACGCCTTTGTAATCGGCCTGTTTTATGAATTTTTAGGCTATTATTTTCTACGAATCCCATGGGCCCCTTTAGCCGTAATTGGAACTGCTGTTGCATTTATCGTTGGTTTCAGAAACAATGCTTCTTATGATCGCATTTGGGAAGCACGAAAAATCTGGGGAGGGATTGTGAATACATCAAGAACATGGGGCATGAAAACCAGAGATATGATTTCTAACAAACATGCTAAAAATGTCAAAACAGATCTTGAATTAACCAAGATTAGAAAAAGGCTTGTTTATAGACACATTGCTTGGATGACAGCCTTGAGACATGCTATGAGAACTCAAAAGAAATGGGAAGACTTTGGAAAAGACAGATCGGACAGGAGTTGGATGCACATGTTAAACATCCCTGAATACAAAGTCTCTCTAGAGGAGGAGCTTATTGGCCTAATAGATGAAGACGAAAGAAAATATGTGTTGAGTAAAACCAACAAAGCGACTGCCTTGCTTTTTCAACAAAGCAATGACTTGCACAAACTGCACGAAGAAGGTCTTATTTGGGAATTTTCTTTTTTAGAATTAGAAAATTTATTAGAAGAATTATTCACCCTTCAAGGAAAATCCGAACGCATTAAAAACTTCCCCTACCCAAGACAATTCGCAACATTGAGCTCAATTTTCATTTTGATATTTATCGTGTTACTTCCTTTTGCCGTACTGCCCGAATTTCACAAAATCGGAACTTCACTGACAACATCCTTTCCAATTATTGGTAAATATTTTGTTTGGATAGCTGTACCATTTTGTGCTGCAATTTCTTGGGTATTCTATACAATGGAGCGCATAGGTAAAGTAGGAGAAAATCCTTTTGAAGGGAGTGCAAACGATGTTCCAATTTCCACTATTGCTAGAGGCATAGAAATCGATTTAAGAGAAATGTTAGATGAGAATGAAGCTGACATACCTAAACATTATGAGCAGAAATTAGAGGTACAGATGTAAATCATTGAATTTAATAAATCTCACAATTATAAATACTTTCCTTGTTAATATAAGACCAATGTTTAAATAGGAAACGACATTAACTATTTAGACATGAAGATTCTTAAATAATTCATCAATAATTTTAGAAAACAAACCATAAACATAAGAGCTATATCTCAACCCCAGACTAACTTTGCGACCAGATGACAGCATCTGAATTAAACTCGGAAACAAATAGTGACATTTTTTTAGTTAATGTTTGGTGAATTGATTTTCTGTTTTACATTTGCAGCCCGTTAATAAAAACGGAAGTACTTTAAAATTAAGGCCCCTTCGTCTATCGGTTAGGACGTCTGGTTTTCATCCAGGAAAGAGGAGTTCGACTCTCCTAGGGGCTACTAGTTTTTATATTTTAGAAAGACAAAAAAATGGCAAATCACAAGTCTGCATTAAAGAGAATTCGTCAATCAGAAAAGAGACGAGTGCACAACAAATATTATCACCAAACGGCAAGAAATGCTGTGAAGAGATTACGCGCAATGGAAGAAAGCAAAGAAGCTTCTGACTTATTGCCTAAAGTAGTTTCTATGTTAGATAAATTGGTAAAGCGCAACATTATTCATAAGAATAAAGCGTCTAACTTAAAATCTAGCCTTACACGCCTCGTTACTGCGATGGCTTAGTAAGTTGTGTTATTCAATACTGTTAAAGACGCCTTTTGGCGTCTTTTTTGTTTATACAACTTATCTAGTTTAAAATCGACACGCTGTTCACTAGGCGTAACACACTTTTCATTGAACATTCACAAAAGTGTAAAAGTCAAAATCAAACTAAGCTTGTTTCATAATTATTAATACTTTTGTTTAACTATTTATTTATTTTGTTAAACATTTTATGCAGGCTCAAAAAGAAGACATTCAAAACTGGGATTCCAAATATCGAATTAATGTCATCAATTCACTTTCTGGTTACAAAGGCGTTCATTTAATTGGAACGAAGAGCAAAGACGGCAATCCGAATCTAGCTCTATTCAATTCTATTGTGCACATTAGCTCGCAACCTGCCCGCTTGGGTTTTATACTTAGACCAACCAATGTGCCGCGTCACACATATGATAATATAGTTGAAACAGATTATTTCACCATTAATCATGTGCACAAATCGTTCTTGGAACAAGCACATTTCACTTCAGCTAAATCCAATTCAGAGGAATCAGAATTTGATTTATGTAATTTAACGGAAGAACATGCGGATGGTTTTCACGCTCCGTTTGTTGGTGAAAGCACTATTCAAATCGGGTTAAAATGTGTTGAAGACATCGAAATTAAAGAAAGTGGTTGCCGACTTATCGTTGGCGAAATACAACTAATACATACCAACAAAGAATACATCAGCGAAGATGGTCAAGTTGACCTTGAAAAAGCGCATGATGTCAGCGTAACAGGATTAAATCAGTATTCATCTGTTAAAAAATTAGTAAATCTTCCAAAAGCTAAAAAAGAAGATTCACCTAACTTTAAGCAAAAGAAGCGCCCAGATAACGTAGTATTTGACGAAAAAAGCCAATCTTACAATGCGAGCATTTTGCCATACGGCACAAACATTGGCGCTCCAGCCATAACCTCTAACGACCTCTCTACATGGAAAAATAGAGGAATCAGCGGTTTTAACCATATTTTGAAAAGCAAAATTGAGGACATCAAACAAGAATACAGTAGCCTAGTAAAAACTTATGAAACAAACGAAATTCTGTACAACGCGAAATATGAATTCGAACCTATAATTGGTGAGATTTATCACTTGTATGAAAAGGAAAATACAAATGAAAATTTCCTATCCATCATACCTCCAGAAACTTGGAAAAGAAAGCATCTAGGTTCATTTCAGTTGAATAGCGAAAAGGTATGGAAAGAAATAAAAAACGAAAATGTCAGAGCCAAAGAAGCAATTACGACCATTAATTACTAGTATTAAAAAAACAGAGTACGCCAGCCTTGAAGAAAAGTTTCAAAACGAAGTACTTCGTCCAATACTAAAACTTCAACATGAATTTATTATTAGCTGCTTTGAGCATTTTCTAATTTTGAACAAAGTACAGTTCAATGAGCTTAGCTCGATACAGAAAGCTGATGTCATACAAAAACTGTTTAAAACTGACTTACGACTTAAAATGGAGCTTCGAAGCTTAATCATCGGGCTATTTACATACGAAGAATACAAAGCGTATCTCATTCACTCTTCCCGGCTCAATAAGAGAATATACAGTATGATTCAAAAACGAGTAGAGTCAGTTTACTTGAATAACTAATTATTCTGACACATAAAATAGGTTTAGAAAGAAAGCTAAGGACAACAGCTAAACCTTAAGGTTCCAAACATTCTTGATTTCCTTGTCATATCTTTAGACTTTACAAAAAATCCAACGGTTAGTTGAAGTTTTTAATTCTGAGGGTAAAATGCTATTTTTAATACCAAACCTAAAAAGCATGTCAGAACCTAACCAACACACTTCTATTAAATCTTGGGCTGAAGATGACCGCCCTCGTGAAAAACTAATCGCCAAAGGAAAAATCGCTTTATCAGATTCCGAACTTACCGCCATACTTATTGGAAGCGGCACAAGAGATTTAAGCGCAGTAGATCTCGCTAAACAGATATTGCAATCGGTAAACAACGACTTGAATCAGCTCGGTCGATTAAATGTGAAAGAGCTTTGTAAATTTAAAGGCATTGGCGAAGCAAAAGCCATTTCTATAATTACAGCATTAGAATTAGGCAAACGAAGACGAGCTTCTGAAAGCGTACAAAAACCAAAAATCTCTTCAAGTAAAGATGCTTTTATAATTCTTCAACCCTTTATTGGCGATTTGCATCACGAAGAATTCTGGATTCTTTTTCTGTCGAACGCAAACAAGGTTTTAAAAAAAGAACAGCTTTCAATTGGTGGAATGACAGGGACGGTTGCTGATGTTCGGAAGATTTACAAGTCCGCATTAGAGCAAAGCGCTACGGCAATAATCATTGCACACAACCATCCTTCTGGCACACTTCGCCCTAGCCAAGCTGATATTCAATTGACTAAAAAAGTAAAAGACGGTGGAAGTATTTTAGATATAAAACTTTTGGACCATTTAATAATTACAGAAAAAAACTATTATAGCTTCGCAGATGAAGGGACACTTTAGTTCCTTGTAAAGAGTAAGCTATGAAATCACTGTTTTTAATTGCTTTTTCCACGATTGGCTTGACCATTTTCGGCCAACCAAAAAACATTAAAATATACGAGAACAATGCCATGCCTATTGGTGTATGCGAACCCAGCATCATCATCAATCCACATAATCCAGCCAATGTAATTGCCGGTGGAATTTTAGATTTTGTATTTGTATCGAACGACTCTGGCGCCACATGGAATATGAACACTCTAAAAAGTGAATCTGGCGTTTACGGTGACCCTTGTTTGGTTGCCGACAATAAAAACCATGTGTACTACTTACATCTCTCTGATCCTGAAGGAAAAGGCTGGGCAAGCGAAAAACTACTAGACCGTATCGTGGTGCAGCGAAGTGACGATGGTGGTGAAAATTGGTCAATGGATGGCTACACCGGAATGAACCATCCGAAAGACCAAGACAAACAATGGGCATGTACAGATTTCAACGACCAAAATGTAATAGTAACTTGGACAGAATTTGACAAGTACAATAGCACAGACACGATTGACAAATCGAACATTCTCTTCAGCCGAAGCGAAGATTTAGGAAAAACATTTAGCGAACCTATTCGTGTAAATCAATTCAGTGGCGATTGCCTAGACGATGACCTTACAACCGAAGGAGCAGTTCCGGCAGTTGGGCCAAATGGCGAATATTATGTAGCCTGGAGTTATGATGACAAGATCTACTTCGACCGTTCTTTAGACAAAGGCAAAACTTGGTTAGATAAAGACGCTGTTGTTTCAGAACAACCTGGCGGATGGACCATGGACATTCCTGGAATTCAGAGATGCAATGGAATGCCAATAACCGTGAGCGATATTTCTGAAGGTCCTTTTAAAGGAGCTGTTTATGTATGCTGGGCAGACAAAAGAAATGGTGATGACAATTCAGACATTTTCGTCAGCTCTTCAATGGATAGAGGCACAACTTGGTCTCTTCCCGTTAGAATAAATGATGACTCTACAAACACGCAACAGTTTTTTCCTTGGATGAGCATCGACCCTATTACAGGTCATTTATCGGTAGTTTTCTACGATAGAAGAAATCACAGTGATAACAACACAGATGTTTACTATGCTTACAGCAAGGACGCTGGTCAAACATGGGTGAATGAGAAGATTTCAGAATCTCCTTTTACCCCAAACAAATACGTCTTCTTTGGCGACTACAACAACATATCTGCTTACGATGGTAACGTTCGCCCTATTTGGACACGTTACGAAAAAGGTAAACTCAGCATTTGGACTGCTTTGATTTCAATTCAATAAAAAACAATAAATCAACATAAAGTACTTAAACATGA
>Ga0102907_1000478_pt1 | contig 12746 bp, 9 predicted proteins | sample Colrivmet1556B02_FD_79136 | JGI IMG/M metagenome (GOLD analysis project Ga0102907, IMG submission 79136) | Estuarine microbial communities from the Columbia River estuary - metaG 1556B-02 | ecosystem: Environmental > Aquatic > Marine > Intertidal zone > Estuary | place: USA: Columbia River...
ATACCCGACGAGGGAGGCGCGGATGAGGGTGCCGCGGTTGCCCCGTTGGGTGGCCATTTGGCGGTCAATTTTCACCAACTTTTCACGCAAAAGCGCGATTTTTATTTTGATGATACGGCGGTCCGTTTCAATTTGGGTTTCCCCCGGGCCACGCATGCCAATGCCGCCTTTTTGGCGTTCGAGGTGGGTCCACATTCGAGTCAAGCGTGGAAGTAGGTATTCGTATTGGGCCAATTCAACTTGGGTGCGTGCGTAGGAGGTCTGAGCGCGCGCGGCAAAAATGTCGAGAATCAAGTTGGTCCGATCCATCACCTTGATTTCCAGCAAACGCTCGATGTTTTTGAGTTGCGATGGAGAGAGTTCGTCGTCAAAAATGGCCAAATCCACGCCGTATTCTTGGACGTATTCTTTGATCTCCTCCATTTTGCCACTCCCTAGGAAGGTGCTGGAATCGGGGCGATCAAGTTTCTGGGTAAAAACCTCTAAGGTTTCGGCTCCGGCGGTGTAGGCCAAAAACCGAAGCTCTTCAAGGTATTCCTCGCTTTTGGCCTCATTTTGATCGCGGGTCACTGCCCCAATGAGGATGCAGCGCTCGGCCTGATTGGGCCTGCCGGAGTCGCGTTCTAACATCTGGGCACCTTAAAACAAGCGCTCCCAGGGGATGCGGGAAAGGATGAGCAAGAGTCCCAGTCCAAAGAAAATGAGGACGGTCTTGTCTTTTGCTTCGTGGGTGCTGGCTTTTTTCAGTTTACTGTTTCCAATCGTTAAAAGCACAATGCCCGCGATATTGGCAGCGATGTGTTCTACGGCGAACCAACGCACGTCCGCATTTTTCATCACCTCAGCGGTATTGGTGGTCAGCAGTTCAAACCAAGGGCCCACAAAGTAGAGACCCAAACCAAGGAGGAGCTGGGTGTGTCCGCTGATAAGGGAAAGTTTGGCCAATAAGGTCATTTTTGAATCGGTTCCGGAGGCCCCTGAAATACGGCGGTAAATGGCCAAAAGAACCAAAGCCGTGGTAGCCAGCAAAAAGAGGTAAGCCACCGACCGGTGCGTGTGAAGTAATCCTGTGTACACGATTAAATGCGTTTAGTCTTTTCCAAAGGTAGTTCAATAAAAAATCGTCCCCACCTTTGTATTTGATAAAGCACCCCCTCATGGCCAAGAAAAATGCCCCCATACGCAAGCGCGACATCTTAGAGTACCACGAAGGAACCCGTCCTGGAAAGATCGAGGTCATTCCAACCAAACCATCGAACTCACAACGCGACTTAAGCATCGCGTATTCTCCCGGCGTCGCGGAGCCCTGCTTGGAAATTGCTGCAAATCCCTCGGATGCCTACCGCTATACAGCCAAGGGCAATTTGGTGGCGGTCATCACGAATGGAACGGCCGTATTGGGCCTTGGGGACATTGGTCCGCTGGCCTCCAAACCCGTCATGGAAGGCAAGGGGGTCCTATTCAAAATCTTTGCCGACATCGACGTTTTTGACCTGGAATTGGATACGAAGGACCCAGAAAAATTCATTGAAACAGTTAAAATTCTCGCCCCCACCTTCGGGGGAATCAACCTAGAAGACATTTCGGCGCCGGCGTGTTTTGAAATTGAACAGCGCCTCCGTGAGGAACTGGACATCCCTATCATGCATGACGACCAGCACGGTACGGCCATCATCACCGGTGCTGCCCTGCTCAATGCGTTGGAAATTGTCGGTAAGGATATCTCGACCGTGAAAGTGGTCTTTAACGGAGCGGGAGCGAGTGCGATTTCCTGTGCGACGTTGTATTTGTCGTTGGGCGTTCGACCCGAAAACTTGCTGATGTGCGATTCCAAAGGGGTCATTCACTCCGAGCGCACGGGACTGACACATGAAAAGCTTGGCTTTGCCCGGGAAACGCCTTTGCGCGAATTATCCGAAGCCATAGCCGGGGCGGATGTTTTCGTTGGGCTGTCAAAAGGGAACATTTTGACTCCCGATATGATCTTGACCATGGCCGCGGACCCCATCGTGTTTGCCTTGGCCAATCCAGACCCCGAAATTCAGTACGAATTAGCCAAAGCCACACGGGATGATTTGATCATGGCCACGGGCCGCAGTGACAATCCGAACCAAGTGAACAATGTCCTGGGCTTCCCCTACATTTTCCGCGGTGCCCTGGATGTTCATGCGACCCAAATCAACGAACCGATGAAGCTGGCGGCTGTTCGCGCCATTGCCGAATTGGCCAAGGAGCCTGTCCCTGAAATCGTGAATCTGGCCTACGGAAGCCGCAATTTGACCTTCGGCCCGGATTACATCATTCCCAAGCCCTTTGATCCGCGCTTGATCTACACTGTCTCCTCGGCGGTGGCGCGTGCAGCGATGGAATCGGGGGTCGCCAAAACCTCCATTGCCAATTGGGATGCCTATGAGGAGGAACTGCGCAGCCGTTTGGGCCGAGACGACAAGTTCATTCGATTGGTCATGGAAAAGGCCAAAACCAACCCGAAGAAAGTTGTCTTCAACGAGGCAGACAACTACAGAGTGCTGAAAGCGGCGCAAATTGTTCTTGAGGAGGGCATTGCGGAGCCTATTCTCTTGGGCGATGTCAACCGCATTCAAGCACTCAATGAAGAATATTCCTTGGGTCTCGAAGAGGTCCAAATCATTGATGTGAAGTCCTTCCATGTTCCGCGCATTAGCGAGTATGCCGACGTCTACTACAAATGGCGCCAGCGCAAGGGTGTCGGCGTGGATGAGGCGCGTCGGAATATGCGCAACCGCGATTACTACGGGCCCATGATGGTCCGCATGGGCGATGCCGATGCCTACATTACAGGGTTCATGGTGAAGTATCCACGGGCTGTCAAACCCGTCTTGGAAATCCTGGGCCCCAAGGACCATAGCCGCACGGTGGCAGGCGTCTATGTGATGCTGACCAAGCGCGGTCCCCGCTTCTTTGCAGACACTACGATGAACCAGGATCCCTCCGCGGAACGCTTGGCTCAGATCGCTTGCGAGGCGGCAGCCATGGTGCGCAAAATGAATATTGAACCCCGGATCGCTCTGCTGAGCTACTCCAACTTTGGGTCATCCGCTGAGGGTAAGACGCCCCGAAAAATGCGTGAGGCTTTGAGAATAATTCGCGAGCGGGAGCCTGGATTAATCGTTGATGGCGAAATGCAGGCCAACTTCGCGGTGGACAACACCTTGCTGCAGGAACAATTCCCATTCAGTGATTTGGTGGGAAAAGAGCCCAATATTTTTGTGTTCCCCGGATTGAGCTCCGCCAACATTTCGTACAAACTCTTACAATCCATGGGCAGCATGGAAGCCGTTGGTCCGTTGTTAATCGGATTGAATTATCCAGCCCACGTCTTACAGCTCGGTTCCAGCGTGCGCGAGATTGTCAATGCCGCGGCGATGGCGGTGATTGACGCCCAGTCGCGGGAGGTAGCTGACTGAAGCCTAGGGCCGCTGCGAGAGCAAGACCCGTACAGAGCCACCAGAGGGAGGTGAACCCGGCTCCGGCAATCATGCGCGTCCCAATGATGGGGGCTAGGATATGCCCGAGAGCGTAGGTAGCGGCATACATGCCTAGGTACCGACCTCGAGAGGCGTCTCCGGCGCGCAATGTGACCCAGGAAATCATAAAGGGCATAGCGAGAATTTCGGCGATGCTCAGGATGCCCATGGAGACGAATAAGTTGGGTACGCCGTCCAAGAGATTCAAGGTGGCAAAGGAGAGCGCCAAAACCACGCAGCCTAGCGCGATGGCAAATCGGGGCTTGATTCGATTTTGCGCCCAATTGACAAAAACCATTTCACAGCCGACCACAAGGACTCCATTCGCACCGAGCAGCAAGCCAATCATTTCCTCGGACAATCCAAACTCCCCACGGTAATACAAAGGCAAGGAGGCCACCAACTGAAAGAAGACGATCGCAAAGAGCAAGACCAAGGCGGAAAAAGCCAACGCGCTGCGATCTCGGAAAGGCGATTTCCCAGTTGGCTTGGCTTCTCGGGCCTGCCGGGGTTGGCGTTTGCGGAAGTAGGCAGTAAAGAGGATCCCTGCACCAAAGCAGGTTAAGGCATCCGCCCAAAACAAGCCCTGGTAGTTTAAAGCGGCAATGAGCCCCGCTGCAGCGGGGCCGAGGGAAAAGCCCAAATTGATGGCCATGCGGTTTAGGCTAAAGGCCTTGGTGACGTTTTCGGGCTTGGCATATTCAAAAACGGCCGCCGAATTCGCGGGACGTACCATGTCGGCCACGGCCGTGAGCAAGAAAATACCCAAGCATAGTAGCCAAAAAGACGAAACAAAGGAGAGTCCTAAGAATAAAATACTCCCGCCAAATAGCGCAAAACTTTGGACTTTGTAGCTCCCTATGCGGTCCGTCCAATAACCTCCATTGAATGCGCCCAACATAGACCCGGCGCCAAAGCAGGCCATCACATAGCCCGTATCCTCGAGGCTAAATCCCAGACCCTCTGTGAGATATAGGCTCAAAAAGGGGAGAACCATGGTGCCTGCTCGGTTGACAAACATGACTGTGGCCAAAACCCAGGCCTCTGTTGAGAGCCCACTGAAAGCGGCTTTGTAGCTTCGAAGCGCGGCGTGGATGGGATTCTGGATGGGCATGTTGGGGCAAAGGTACCGCCCAAAAGCCCCGTCTCTTTTGCTATCTTCACCCCAATGAAGCGCTTCCTATCGATTCTACTCCTCAGCAGTGTGCACCTCGCTTGGGCGCAGAATGACCCGCACTTTTTGCACGGCTTTGGGTACGATTATTCTATTGGTGTTCCCCGCAATAATGCCGGCCAATTATTTATCGGCAATGGCTTGTCCTATGTGCCGCGCTATGTAAAGCCCATCAATGACGACCTCAGTCTAGGGCTGAGTGCCCCCTTTGGGGGGGCCTTTGTCCAGTCCATGGTGACCGGGGCGGGGGCCTTCGGAGCGAATTATGCGGTATGTGCGGAATTTGCAGCGGGCATGGGATCAACCCAGAGTAGCAGCCGGCTCCTTGGCGCCTTCTTTGGACTCGGATTTGGAAGCTATGACGTCTATTATTTCGACGTCTTTGGAACAACGCGGGACGCCCATTACGGGCCTTATGTTCAAACCGGGGTGCGTATTCCCTATTATGGACAGGACGTTACCGTGGTGCTCTCCAATTGGCGCGGCATGAATGCGAAGAATGGCCGATCTCAGGTCTTTGCCTTGAAACTGATTTACGAGTTTTTCTAAGTGGCGGAATTAGCCTCCCGATAGAAGTTTCTTCACAGCATCCGCCACGGCTTTGCCCTCGGCTTTTCCTGCCATGGCTTTGCTGCACACCCCCATAGCTTTACCAAAATCGCCCATTCCCGCGGCACCCACGGAGGTCAAAAGGGGTTTAAGCGCTTCCTCCAAGGCGGCACCTTCGAGCATTTCGGGGAGGTAGGCGGCGATGACTGCGAGCTGCTCCTCCTCGATGGACGCCAAGTCTGGGCGATTCTGCTGGTGATAAATGTCGGCAGATTCCTGACGCTGTTTTTTCAATCGCTGCAACACAGCGACCTCTTGGGCTTCCGTTAACGCACCATGATTGCCCGCATTGGACTTTTCCATGGTTAGGGCGGTCCGAATGGAGCGAATCGCTTCAAGGCGCACGGTGGCTTTCGCCCGCATGGCGTCCTTGAGGTCCTGCGTTAATTGGCTATCCAAAGCTTCAGTCGACATTATCGTGGAGGAATGAGTTATGTGCGCGGAATTCGATGTCTTTCTTATCGCCTGAAATACCTGTTTGGCCTAGGTTGGATTCCTTGGAGTAGGCTTTGGGGGCGACGTCCATGCCCTTGCGCTCAAAGCTCGGGGTATCCCACTCTTGCTCCGAAACGAGGGCTTGCACCGTGTTTTGGAAGCTGTGGTTGTAATTCTGCAAATAAGCGCGACGTTCGGCGGACAGGCGCTGAAGTTGCTCCCGGCTGATGGGGTCATTCTCGGGATCGAGGGATACGGGACCGCGCGGCGCTGGTTGGACCACTTTAAGTTCAAACCCCGACTCATCGCGTCCGGTTGTGCGGGGCACTTCAACGGAAATCTCCGGGCGGGATGAAGGCAAGGCCGCTTCGGGATCCAGCACAGGAGCCTCGGTTGCACTGAAGGAGGACTCCACCTGTGTGGTTATAGCCTTGGGCGCCTCAACAATGTCTGAGATGTCCTCGGCCGCCTCGGCTTCGTTGGTCGGGCTGTCGGCGTGGATGTTCTCGGCGACCGGGGCGGCATGGCCAGCCAAGGAGGCCTCCAGGGCACGCAGGTCTTCAAGATTAAAGCTGGAAACCTCGCGGCGCACGGGGCGTTCTTCTTCTTGGGCTTCGTTGGCCACTTCGCTACGTTCTTCCGCCTGAATTTCGGGCTGGTCAAAATCGGAGGCTGCGGCTGTCTTCTCGGCATCCATGGTTAGGTCTTCCCGCTCAGGAAGGGTCGCCTCTGCGGGGCGAAAATCGTGCGACATGTCTGCTTCGGCATGCAAGTCCTCCAAGATGTCCACCTCTTCCGATACGTCGTGCCCGACCTCTCCCAATGCGAGATCATCCACTAGGCCATCGACTTCTGGGTGGATTTCAGGAACCGCAGGAGCAGAAAATTCAGGGATGAATTCGTCCTCCGGAGCATCCAAGCTGAATGCATCAAAGCGCTCATGGGCATCCCATAGGAAGCTGGGACCCTCTTCGGCGTCCTCGTCATCCAGGGCAAAAATGCTCACTTCCTCGGATTCGTTGGCTGGCTCCCCAGAAAGCGGTTTTTCAAAGTCCCACTCAACCGTGTGGCTCATATCAAAAGCGGGGGTCTCGTAGGCGGGGGAATCTTCTTCGTTATCCAACGTGTCGAGGGCCAGGGGCTCCATGGACATCGTAGGCACCTCCTCCATTTCCGCCTCGTGGACCTCGATGGGGTCTGTCATGGATTCGAAGGATTCGACTTCCGTGGTGGGCATCGGGGCGGGGTGGTCTATCGGAGCGACTTCCTCTGAATCAAAGACGTCCGCAGAGGGCTCGGCCAGCGGCGTCTCCCAAGGAGCGTCTAGATCCTCCTCCAATGTGGGCAGGGGGAAGTGTGCCTCCGACGCTTCAGCGTCATCGCCTTCTTGAGCCCCCTCGGCATGGAGAGCGTCGGCCACCGAAGTGTCGGCGTCCACCTCATCCAAGTGGTGCACCACGGGCTCCGCATCTTCAGGGAGCGGGGTGCGCTCTAACGGCTGCTCCGCCATCGGAAGGCCCATCATATTGGGGCGGTTGGCAGATTTGGGATCTTCGGGAAGAGGCTGGTCTTCAATCGCGTCAAACAAGTCTATTTGCGCATTGGGACCCGAAGCCACTTTGGGCGCGGGCGCTTTGGGAACAGCGTTTAAAGGCTTGTCTTCATCGAGGTCGTATACGATGGTTTCGGGCACCGCGGGGGCGATAGCGCCGACGGGGTTGCTCGCACTGAAACCGGTTGCGATGACGGTGACTTGTACCGCATCCCCGAGGTGTTCATCCTCGCCGATACCCATGATGATGTCTACTTGGCGGCCCGCCTGATCCTGGATGTAGTCGTTGATTTCGCCGATTTCGTCGAAGGTGATTTCGTGCTGGCCACTGCCCGACACAATCAAGAGTAGTACATGCCGCGCCCCATGAATGTGGTTGTCGTTGAGCAGAGGCGAATCCAAGGCCTCTTGGACAGCGCTCATGGCGCGATCGGGGCCGCTTGCTTTCGCCGATCCCATGATGGCCGTTCCGGAATTGTGCAAGACGGTGCGCGCATCGCGCAGGTCGATGTTCACATTGTAGTGGTGGGTAATGACCTCGGCAATGCCTTTGGCCGCCGTGGCTAGGACCTCATCCGCTTTATTGAACCCCGCTTTAAAGCCCAGATTGCCGTATACCTCTCGGAGTTTGTTGTTGTTGATGACAATGAGCGAGTCGACATTTTCCTTGAGCTTGTCAACTCCCGCTTCGGCTTGACGTTGGCGCAAGCCTCCCTCAAATGCGAAGGGCGCCGTCACGATGCCCACGGTTAGGATACCGAGCTCGCGCGCAGCTTTCGCAATGACCGGAGCAGCGCCCGTCCCCGTGCCGCCACCCATACCAGCGGTAATAAAAACCATTTTGGTTTGGCTCTGGAGGGCAGCTTGGATGACTTCATAGCTTTCCAAGGCCGCTTTCTCGCCGATTTGGGGATTGGCTCCCGCCCCGAGGCCCTCTGTTAAGTCGGCACCGAGCTGAATCTTCGTCTCCACCGGGCTGTGCGCCAGGGCTTGGGCATCCGTATTGCAGACGATAAAGTCCACCCCGCGGATGCCTTGCAACTTCATGTAGTTGACTGCATTGGAGCCTCCACCTCCAACACCGATCACTTTGATGACGGAGGAGCGGTGCTTGGGTAGGTCGAAATCGAGCGTATCAGACATAGTATAGGGTAGGGATCATTCGTCAATCATGTCAATGAACTTGTCTGCCCAGCGTTTGAACCAATTCCCTTGGCTCGTGCTGGTGACTGGCGCGTTGGAGGGACGACCTTCGGCTGCGCTCGCCCACTGGGCCTCCGCTTCTTCTGGCTGGTCGGCCTCATCCAAAATGTGGTCAAATTCTGACTCGTCGGCCGTTTCGTGATCGAAGACGGGGACCTCGGTGTCCGAAGCGACGTCGGCCTCCAGTTCTGTAACGACGGGCTCAGCGGTTTCTTCCAGGGCTTCCACAAAATCAACTTCCTTTCGGCTGTTTAGGCCTTGCATCAATAGCCCGACAGCCGTGGCATAGATAGGGGAATTCAAGGGGTTGGTCGCGTCAAGCGATGCGAGGTGCTCATTGGGGTAGCCGACCCGAGTGTCCAAACCTGTCAAGTACTCTACCAGCTGCTTGATGTGCTTCAACTGGCTGCCACCCCCGGTGATCACGACGCCAGCGATCAGCTTCTTGGAGGGTTGATCGTAGCCGTAATTTTTGATTTCGGTAAAGACCGCGTTAATGATCTCCGTGCAGCGCGCGTGGATGATGCGGCTCAAGTTCTTGAGACTAATCTCCTTCGGATCGCGTCCACGCAGACCTGGAATGGCAACGATTTCATTCTCCTTGTTCTCTCCAGGCCACGCACTTCCAAAGCGAACCTTGAGGGTTTCCGCTTGCTTTTCGATGATGGCACAGCCTTCTTTGATGTCGCTGGTGATGATGTTGCCCCCATGAGGAATGACGGCCGTATGGCGAATGATGCCATCCTTGAAAATGGCCACATCGGTCGTGCCACCTCCGATATCCACCAGGACCACGCCGGCTTCCTTCTCTTCTTGGCTCAACACGGCATCCGCGCTGGCAAGGGGCTCCAAGTTGACGGTGTGCAGGTCCAAATTCGCACTCTTCACACACCGCGCGATGTTCTTGATGCTGGTCAGCTGACCCACCACGATGTGGAAGGAGGCCTCCAGACGTCCGCCGTACATGCCCCGGGGCTCCTTGATGTCACCTTGGCCATCCACTTTGTACTCCTGCGGCAGGACGTGGATGATTTCTTCACCGGGCATCATGGCAAGCTTGTGGACGTTTTCGGTCAGGCGGTCCAAATCGGCATCCTCAATCACCTCCTCCGCATCTTCGCGGGTGATGTAATCCGAATGCTGCAAGCTGCGAATATGCTGCCCAGCAATACCCACGGCGACGGATTTGATGTTCAAACCGGCACTTTGCTCTGCGAGCTCCACCGCTTTTTCGATGGACTCAATCGTTTGGGTGATGTTGACCACCACACCGCGCTGGACACCCAAACTCGGTGCCGTACCGTGCCCAATGATTTCAATTTTACCAAATTCATTGTGGCGTCCGATGAGGGCGACAATTTTGGTGGTTCCGATGTCGAGGCCGACAGCAATACGGTGGGTTTTCATAGGGTCAATCGATAAATTCATACACGACTTGGCCGGCAAAACGCACGTCCATCCAGCGCAAGCTATCCAGGGATTTGGCCTGGAGCAATTGGGCATAGAGAGCGTGAGCCTTGTGGGCTTTTTCATCAAAACGGGAGGCGGCGCCCCAGCGGATGGCGTGGGGATGCCAATCGGGGTAGGCGGTGTAGCGGCCGCGGTCATCGCGGTCTAAGGCAGACCAACCTCCAGGGAAGGCGGCATGCTCCGCTGCGCGGTGCAATAATTGCATGGCTTCCACGCGCTGGAGGGAGTCTTCGAGGCCTGTTAAGAGCGGCAATCGGGCGGTCGCATGCGCCGACAGGGGGAATGTCCCTCCCATATCATCGACGTACATCATGTCTAATCCGTTGACCATGCGTGCTTTAGCTTCTTTTTGGACGATCTCCACATGGAGTACTCCTTCCCAGGTTGAAAATACCTCTGCGCCCAGCACTAGCGGGTGTTTGCGGAGATTTTCTTCTAACATTGGAATGTTGATTTCTTTCCGAGAAACGCTATCCCAGGGGGCTCCGGCCTCGCGGAGCACATCAATCAGGTCTTCTTTGATCAAAAAGTTCTGATTTTCAGGACTTTGAATAGTAAGGGTGTAGCCGACAATGGGGCGGCTTTCCCGGAGGGATTGGCTACTCAACAGTGCAAAGGCTCCCCCGAGTAGGACCAAAGCCCAGGTGAAGAGCACGACGATGCGTTTAAACCACGTCATACGGCACGGTGTTGGAGGTGTTCAACAAAGGGTTCGACCAAGCGGTCGATGTCCCCGGCACCCACGGTGAGCTTGATAGCTTCGGGCTGCGCGGCGAGCCAATTCACGCCTTCCGAAGCGGGAACCAACACAGCGCCTAGAATTTGGGAGACCAAGACTTCCGAGGTGATGCCCGGGATACTGGCTTCCCGTGCGGGATAAATGGGTAGGATACCCACACGATCAGCCTGTCCCAGGGCTTGGGCGAATTCGGGCATAAAGTCCCGGGTGCGGCTGAAAAGGTGGGGTTGAAACAAGAGTGCCACCGATTGACCGGGATACAGGCTGTGCACGGCATCCAACAGACGCGTGATCTCCGTGGGGTGATGGGCATAGTCGTCGATGTAGGCCTGTCCTGGTGCGGTCCAGCGCACGTCAAAACGGCGACGTACCCCTGTGAAGCTTGAAATGCCTTGGGCAATCTCCTCAGCCGAAAGCCCGACGTGGTGTGCAAGGCAGGCGGCCGCAACCGCATTTTCGATGTTGTGCATCCCTGGCAGCCCGGCTTGAACATGGTCCACCCGCTCCTCGCCGAGCACCAAGGTGAAGTGCTGTTTTCCGTTTTCGACGCGCACATTTTCAGCCCGGTAGGCTTGCTGCTCCAGGCCATATTCGACGCCAGGCACCCCAGAGGCGGAGGCACTGCGGTACACCCGATCGCATTGCCCGGCGAAGAGCCCAAAGGCTTCAGCGACATGGCCGGCGTCGCCGTAAATGTCCAAGTGGTCAGCATCCGTCGAGGTAATCACCGCCGCCGCCGGATGCAAGTGCAAAAAGGACCGGTCAAATTCATCCGCTTCCACAACGGTAATCTCCGCGGGGCCCGCTAAAAAGTTGCTTTGAAGGTTGCTCGAAATGCCCCCTAAGAAGGCCTGAACAGGCCGACCTGATTGGTACACTATCCAGGTGAGCAAACAGGAAGTCGTGGTCTTGCCATGGGTTCCAGCTACCGCCAAGCAGGTGCCTTCATTCGCCAACAGTCCCAAGAAGGCCGCCCGCTTCATGACCGTCTGCCCGCGTTCCAAGGCCTGCCTTAATTGCGGGTGCTGTGCGGGAATGGCCGGGGTATAAATGACCCAGGTCGCAGGATCCGACGGCGCAGCCTCCGCGCGATCGTCAAACCGGACGCGCGCACCTTCCGCACTCAGCGCATCGGTCAAAGGACTGGGCGTTTTGTCGTAGCCCGAAACCGTCATGCCCTGGGCCAGAGCCCATCGGGCTAAAGCGGACATCCCAATGCCTCCAATGCCCAAGAAATCGATGGCGCGCGGCATAGTCATGGCTTCCAAGTCCAAAGGCGTTCGACATGATCCACAATCTCTTGCGCGGCGCGCGGCTGCGCCAGCGCCCGGGCTCCAGCCCGGAGGCCCTCCAGCTTAGCAGGATCGTTCAAATAGTCCATCACCAGAGCGGTCACCTGGTGGGCGTCTCGTTCGGGTACATGGAGGGCCGCGCCGCGTTGGTGCAGACTAAGTGCGTTGTGGGTTTGATGGTCTTCTGCCACATTGGGCGAAGGAATCAATAGGGCGGCTGCACTCGCGCAGCACACCTCCGAAAGCGTGCCTGCCCCTGCGCGTGAAACGAGGAGGTCTGCCGCGGTGTAGGCGGCGACCATATCCTCAAGGAAGGCGGTGATGCGGCGATCTGGATGGGGAGTGAACTGCGCGTTCAATTCGTCGATGTAAAAACGGCCACATTGCCACAAAATTTGGTGGCCCGCGGCCATCCAAGTGGCTTCGGCCTCCCGCACAGCATGGTTGATGGCGCGGGCACCTTGGCTTCCGCCAAGGATGAGAATGAGGGGGCGGTTCGGATCAAAGCCCAAGGCCTTTTTTGCGGCGGAGCGCTCGGATTCCGTCGGCGGATGGCTTGCCATGGCGGCTATTTCGGGGCGTACGGGATTCCCTGTTTGGAAGGTCCGGTCGGCAGGGAAGACGCGCTCCATTCCCGGATACGCGGTGCAAATCGCGCGGGCGCGGCGGCTGACGAGGCGGTTGGTCCAGCCGGCAAACCCATTCTGCTCTTGGATGAGCGTGGGGATGCCCAGGCGCTGTGCCATAAAGAGGGTGGGACCGCTGA
>Ga0102907_1000479_pt1 | contig 12737 bp, 8 predicted proteins | sample Colrivmet1556B02_FD_79136 | JGI IMG/M metagenome (GOLD analysis project Ga0102907, IMG submission 79136) | Estuarine microbial communities from the Columbia River estuary - metaG 1556B-02 | ecosystem: Environmental > Aquatic > Marine > Intertidal zone > Estuary | place: USA: Columbia River...
GAATTAGAGCATCATCGTCACGGGGGACTCCAAGAACGCTTTCATGCTGTTCAAAAAGGCCGAACCTGTCGCGCCATCCACCACTCGGTGGTCGCAGCTCAGGGTCAACTTCATGATGTTCCCGGGAACTACTTGGCCGTTTTTCACGACAGGGACCGATTGGATCCCTCCGACTGCCAAAATGCAGCTATCCGGGGGATTCACAATGGCCGTGAATTGGTCGATGCCAAACATGCCCAAATTCGAAATGGTAAAGGTGTTGCCCTCCCAATCTGCAGGCTGCAGTTTCTTGGTTTTCGCGCGCTGGGCAAAATCCTTGACTTCGGCCGAGATTTGGGTCAAACTCTTGGCGTCCGCATGGCGTACGACCGGCACAAGCAATCCGTCTTCCACCGCGACCGCGACGCCCACGTGGACATCATAGTTGGTGCGGATGACATCGCCCAACCAGGCACTGTTGACCGCCGGATGCTTTTTCAAGCCTTTCGCCACGGCCTTCACGACCAAGTCATTGAAGGAAATTCTGTGGTCCCCGCTTGCATTCAAGGCCTGACGCGCTTCGATGGCTGCGTCCATATCTACGGACATGGTCAAGTAGAAGTGTGGCGCCGTGAATTTGCTTTCGCTCAAACGCTTGGCGATGGTTTTCCGCATCTGTGAGATGGGGGTGTCTTGGTAGCCCGAAGAAGGGTAGCTCACCGCAGTCGGGGCAGCCGATGAAGCCACCGCAGGGGTGGAGGCGGCCGTTTCAATGTCACGCTTGACAATGCGGCCTCCTTCCCCACTGCCTGTCACAGCGCGTAGATCCACTCCTTTTTCCGCCGCTAGACTCTTCGCGAGTGGAGAGGCTTTAACCCGGCTATCCTCGGCAGGTGCCGGGGCTGCGACGGGAGCTGGTGATGGGGCAGGAGCCGGAGCAGGCTCCGCCGCGGCAGGAGCAGCGGCGGGCGCAGGGACCGGAGCAGGGGCCGCAGACGCACCAGAAAGTAGCGCGGAAATATCCTCGCCTTTGGCGCCAATCACGGCAAGAATCGTATCAACGGGAGAGGTTTCGCCTTCCCCAACGCCAATATGGAGCAAGGTGCCCTCTTGGCCGGGAAAGGCCTCAAAGTCCATGGTCGCTTTATCCGTTTCGATTTCGGCCAAAAGCGTTCCTTCGGTGATTGCATCGCCCACTTTCACGTGCCACTTTGCGACGACCCCTTCGGTCATCGTGTCGCTCAAGCGAGGCATATTAATTACGATTGCCATGACTTATTCCTTGATGAATGGATAATCTGATTGAACGTAGATGTCTTGCCAAAGTTCATGCGCTTCCGGGAAGGGAGAATCCTCTCCAAACTGGACGCATTCGGCCACCAAGGCTTTGACACGCGTTTCGATTTCTTCAAAATCTTTCTCTGCCGCCCACTTCTTCTTCGACAAAACATTGCGAGCGATAAGAATGGGGTCCACTTTCTGGTATTCGGCCACTTCGTCTTTGGTACGGTAATGCTGAGCGTCCGACATGGAGTGTCCCTTGTACCGGTAGGTGCGAATCTCTAAGAAGGTCGGGCCGCCACCGGAGCGCGCGCGATCAATCGCCTCTTGCATGGCTTCATACACCACGGCGGGATCCATGCCATCCACAGCTTGGCAAGGCATTTCATAGCCCAAGCCCAATTTCCAAATTTCGGTGTGGTTCGCGGTGCGCTCCACGCTGGTGCCCATCGCGTAGCCGTTGTTTTCGCAGACGAAGACAACGGGTAAATTCCAAAGCATGGCCAAGTTAAATGTCTCGTGCAAGGAGCCTTGACGCACCGCACCATCGCCCATGTAGGTCATCGTGACGTGCGCATCGCCCTTGTATTTGTCCGCAAATGCTAAACCAGCACCCAAGGGGATTTGGCCGCCGACAATGCCGTGTCCGCCGTAGAAGTGGTGCTCTTTGGAGAACATGTGCATCGACCCCCCCTTACCGCGGGACGTGCCGGTCACTTTGCCCATCAATTCGGCCATGATGCGGCGTGGATCCACCCCCAAACCGATCGGCTGGACGTGGTTACGGTAGGCCGTTATCATTTTATCTCCGGGTTCCATCGCCAACAGCGCGCCGGCGAGAACCGCCTCTTGCCCGTTGTACAAGTGAAGAAATCCACGGATTTTCTGTTGGATGTACAGGGCCGCGGCCATGTCTTCAAACTTTCGCCAGAAGAGCATGTCCTCATACCACTTCAAATAGACGTCTTTGGTCAGTTTTTTCTTTGCCATGATGCGCGTTTAAGCGGGGTCAAAAATAGTGCTTAGCGCCCGAACATGGGCGCTAGGGTAATTTTTACACTAAGGAGATCAATCTAAGAGTTGATTCAAGTCCACTATCGCACTGAAGCGAATCGTGTTCTCGAGAGGGGATCGAACCGTTTGGTCCGCGGGAAAGAGGTAGGCAAAGTCCAAGCCCAAAAGGCTGTAGCGCAGGCCAAAGCCCATCGTGAAGAAGCGGCGATTGCCTTTCAGGGCGTCTTCATGTTGGTAGCCCCCGCGAACTGCAAATTTGTTGTCATACCAGTACTCTACCCCAGCATTATACATGAATTCACGCATCAGTTCTCTGCTTCCATCCGGTTTCGCCGCCGGATCCCAGCTTTGAAGGATGCCTTGAATGACCGGAACGTTGTCGTCCTTGCCTGCAATGATTTCATAGCGATCGCCATCGCCATCTGCATCCAACAGGTCCCGCACGGGCTGGGTGGGAACCAATAATTTGTTGACATCAAAAAGTACAACCACCCGGTTGTAGCGGTCCAAAATCCAATTGTAGCCCACTCCCAATTTGAGGTTTGTGGGGATGAAGTCCGCATCGCCCGATTCGGTGTATTTCACTTTGGCACCGATGTTCGAAATGTTGAGCCCCCCCAACCATTGGCCCTTTTGGCCGTCGGGCAGGTTGAGTTCTTCCCCTTGGTAATAAAAGGAGACATCCGTTGCGACGGTTTGGCCGGGCTTGGTTTGGAGGCTGCCCACCACCTGGCCTTGGGTCAAATCCGATAAGGCATAGCGCAGACCTACTCCCGCGGACCAGTTTTCGGAAAGTTTGAGGGCGTACGCCACGTCCAAAGCCATCTCGTAAGGGCGATACGTGCCCTGCTCATCGCCTTGCTCATTGCGGAAGGTGATGTCCCCCAAAGAGAAATACCGAAGGCTCGCACCCACTCCTGAACGATCGCCCAAGCCCATGGCCACGTTGGCAAACATGAGTTCGACGTCAGGCACCAAGCGGCGCAGCCATGGAGTGTAGGACAGCCCCCCTTGCATGGTGCCGGCCCCCATAAAGGCGAGTTTGGCAGGATTCCAAAATAGCGCATTGGCATCGGGCGATGCCGCTACGCCCGCATTGGCCATCCCACCCATTCGGGCGTCCGGACCAATGTTGAGCATGGGCATGGCCGATGTCACGACATTCAAATTATCTCCAAACGCGGTGGTCTGGGCCGAAGCCGCCACTCCCGCGGTGAGTGCAATCGAAAAAAGTACTGGACGAATAAAACGCTTCATAAGAGGCACAAATATAGGTTTAGTGGAGGAGGATTACGCGTTCCGCCGCATGCAGGGTTTGGCCGTCGAGAATACGGCGTACTCTAACCCTGGCTACATACCAACCCGCCGGCAGGAGATGCCCTTGGCCATCGGTTCCATCCCAAGAGGCGGCTTGCAGAACAGCCGAAGAGGCTTGACCTCGCCACTGGTCTTCAAACACCCGTTGGCCATCGGGACTGTGAATAGTCCACTCTACCTCCAAGCTATCCCCTTCCGCATTGTGCTCGACATCCAAATAGAAGGGACCGGTGCCGGGATTGGGGTAGATGCGCATGGCACCGAGCTGAAGTTGGTCGCGGGAAATCACTACGAACTCAACGCTGCCCTCCGAAACATTATTGTAGCTGTCCCAAGCTCGAACCGAAAAAGTATGCAGACCATCCGTTAAATCTTCAAATGGCCAAGTCGCCTCCCCACGTTGGTAGGTGCCTGGATTGGCGCTGTAGCGGCTGTTTAGGGAGAAGGAGGCATTCCAATCGCCATCGAGGGCCCCAGTGAGGTCGTGTCCAATCCCATTGCCCACCGCATTGATGCCGTTTTCGTCAAAGAGGCGCACCAGTCCTAGCGGGCTAGGCCCGGTGATGCCGCCCGAAACAAAATTGGTGTCGCCCATGTAGACCTCCACGGTCGGGCCCGTCACATCGACCGGAGCGTCGGGGTCAATGCCTCCAATCCATACGCGGAAATCACTGCCTGAGGCATCCGTGGAATCCGCTTGGGCATAGAAGGAGAACTTGCCTTGTCCCACTTGCAAGGCAATGTCTAAGGGCATTACCCATTCGGCCACAAACTGTCCGGATTGGGCGTATACCTTACCCCGGTAGGCCGCATTCGCCCATTCCCCAAATGAAATGAAGGGGCCTTCGTTGTCATTTTTCAGGGTGCTTCGCTGGACCTTTTTGTCATAGAGCACGACGTCCATCGGCCCGTTAAAGTCTGTTCGAAGGAGGCCGGTAGCCCCATCTTGGACGTGGCCGCGGATGCGCACCCGCGACAGGGCTTGAAGCGTATCGCTCTCCGACGCTAGGGTACTGGGCACCAAGGGGCGTGCGTTGAGGCTATCCAAAACGACTTCATGCTCCGGAATATTGAGACGCAATGCGGGATCGCCGAGCAGAGAGAACCGCAATTTGTCGGCTGAAGTGGTGCCATTTTTCGCACTGCGGAGGATTTGGCCGAACGTTCGGTACTGCCCGCCCTCTTTCTCAAAAATGACACGGAAAATGGAGTCGTTCAGGGTCGCCGCCCCATCCACGTAGACCACTCTGGTGGTACTGAGCAATGCAATGGCTCCGCCCTCGGGGTTGAGAAGTAGGTGTTCCCCCGCCGAGGTTCGCAACGGATCATCCAAGCGGCTAAACTCGCAGGTGACGGTCACAAAAAGGGGCAGTTTCGCCCCGTTGGAGAAGGTTTTGGTGTCGTTGAGCTGGAGAATGTTCTCGCTGGCCCAGCCCACCTCGCCCCCATGGCCCACATAGGCCGTAACCAAATTGCCCGCATTGATCGATTGAATCAACTCCGTGCGCAACCTCGGATAGCTCTGGCTCGCACTGCTCGACTGTTGCTCATAGCTGTCGGCATACATCTTGTCGATGTCCAAAAAGGGATAGGTCGTATCAATGCGGTCTGCGATGATGTTCGGGATGCTCGTCAAAACCGCTTCCCACCCTTTGTCGACGTCGTCCGAGACGAAGAGGACCTTTTTTCGCCAATTACCCAGGGATTTTTGTGGGTTCGAATAGGCCATGATCTTGTCGACAACCGCTTTGGCTTCTTCCACGGTATTGACAGGAATTCGGCCAATGCCTAAGTCCAAACCTTTCGCCCGAAGATTGTTGCCCTCATCGGCATCCATGAAGCCGTAAAAGTCATCTGTACTGAAGGAGGAATAAAGGGAAAAGCTGCTGTAGCTCTGGTAGATGGGCACATGGTTTGTGTTCGGCTCGACGACTCCCCGGTAATCGTAGGAGGCATCGCCAAAAAGGAGCAAATATTTGGGGCGATCCACGGCCGAATCTGCCGTATTCCACAGATGGCGCAGGTAGTCTTTGATGGCGGTTATATCCTGAACGCCCGTCGAGAATTCGTTGTAAATCGTTTGCACATCGACCGCTTTGACGCGCAAGCCCCGGTCGGCATGGAAATCAGCCAATCGCTGGGCCTGTGGCAGCAAGAAGGCCGGGACCACGATGACATAATCCAAGGGGCCCGATTGACGCAAATTTTGCAGGGCGACTTTGCCGAGCAAGACGGGCTTTGGCGCCGACGTTTCAAATACGGCCACGGTCTGGGCTTGCATGCCGTCCAAACGCAAGCCCCAATGCGCCGAACCATTCGCCGAGAAGCCCAGCGGTGTAATTCGGTGGGGCTGGAGCGGATTGCTCACATTCCATGCTTGACCATTTGCGGTCAATCCTCCTGTAACCTGAGATAGGTTGGCCTGGAGGACCGCGGTATCCATGGGTGCGAAATGCCAGACTTGTGGCGTCTGGCGCCACGTGAAGGGGGCATCGGCATGCACGTTTACGTAGTCCAGCCATGCCGCGGCACTGGGGTTGATGTCTCGATTGAAGGTCAAGGTCACGTCGCCCCACGATGGGCTCACCGCGCTTTGAAATTGTGTGAATGCGGCTTCGTCCACGTAGTCCGCGCCGGAGGAGGCCGCTATGGATCCAAAGGAGAGCTCGCCGATTGGCCCTTGGGCACTACTGAGCTCGAGTTTGGTGCCAGAAATGGTGGAGCGGCCGACGCCGCGCGCTCGGAACAAGGCCGTGCTTTGCGCATCCAAAGCGTCCAAACCCAAATTCACTTGCCGCGTCAGGGTGTAGTCAAAATGTTCCCCAAACCACTGTCGGCCACTGCCCACTAGATTTTGGAGTTCTTCTTCGTGATGGGCCACGTAGGTGTAGCGGGATACCTCCATCGCAGGCCCTGCCAAAACAGGGGGTGTAGAAAGGCGCGCGCCTCCCTCCGTGGTTGTCACAAAGTAGACCTGCTGATCGCTGTAGGGATGGCGCATCGGGTCGAAGCGTTCGGTCACCGTGTTGTATACCCAGGCATGCGGGCTTTGACCATAGAAGTAGATCCGGTCCGCGCCAGAAAACGCCCCATCGCCTCCATCTTCAACCAGAATGTGGAGAGGCAGCAAATCGACTTCGCGCAAACTGCTATTCCGCTCGGGCAGGACCCCCGCCGTTCTCCCGTAAATGCCCAATTGGGCTGAAATAAAGGGCGCTGAGCCGAAGCCCAAACTTTCCAAATCCGACGCCGTCAAGCTGTAAATACCGTCTTCGGACACCGCCACTTTGGCCCATTCTCCTTGAGCCAAAACCGATGGATCGACCTGTGCAAATACCTGATTTACACCTATTAAAACCGAAATTAGGAGGATGCGAAGCGTCAAAAGTCTCAGATTAGGTCGGCGAGTGGTTGAATGATTTCCATGAGTTCATGTCATAAACGGGCAAAAGCCGCGTTTGTTGTTCAGGCAAATTTGCGCTCTTTTTCACGAAAGAACGAGGAAAATCGTATACTTGTGGCTCTTAATCCGTACATCTAACATGGCAGTGAAACGCCTATTGACCATAGCTTTCGTCCTTTTGGGGCTCTCGTCCGTTTACGGTCAGGATCCCCATTTTACGCAATTCTATGCCAATCCACTGTATTTGAACCCCGCCTTCGCCGGTGTCAAACAGTGTCCCAAGGTCAACGTCAACTACCGAAACCAGTACCCATCTTTGGGTGTGTATCAAACGTATTCGGCGTCCTACGACCAGTATGTTGATCGTCTAAATGGCGGAGTCGGCGTGCTCATTATGCAAGACGAAGCCGCCAACGGAGCGCTTAGCCTTACCGAAGCGTCGTTGATTTACTCCTACCACCTCACGGTGACCCGTGACTTCTCAATTTTGTTTGGGGCACAAGGAACCTTCCGTCAGCGCGCGTTGGACTGGAACAGTTTGACCTTCCCAGATCAGATTGACCCCTTCTACGGTTTTGTCAAGCCCACGAATGAAATTGCTCCAGACAATACCACTAACAGCCATTTGGATTTAACCTTTGGCATGTTGGGTTTCACCGAACATTTTTACGCAGGTATTACCGCTTCCCACGTGACGGAGCCCAATGAGGCCTTCCTCTCCAACAACTCCCTCCCCATGAAGTTGTCTGCTCAGATGGGTGCAACCATTCCTTTGGGCCGTAAGCGCTTATACAACTCCTTGGACAACCTCTTGATTCCCCACGTGGTCTTTCAGAGCCAAGGCGGAGCAAACCAATTAACAGGTGGCGTTTCGTTCAACCGCGGTCCGATGACCGGTGGAATGGCCTACCGCCAAGCCATCGGTGCTATCAGTACCAATCCCGACGCCTTGGTTTTCATCGTGGGCATTGCCCCGAATGATGTACCCTGGACGTTTGGCTACTCCTACGATTACACGATTTCTCCTTTGAAAAACACCTTGGGCGGTGCACATGAAATCTCCATGTCCTACCAGTTCCCTTGCCGCTCACGCCGCACGCGCTACAGCGAAATCAAGTGTCCCAAATTCTAATTGATTCTCTTATGAAGCTTCAATCTGTTCTTCGTTCCTGCACGGCGGCCCTCGCGGCGACCATGCTTTTGGCTAGTTGTGGCAAGACGGCGTCAAGTACGACCGGCATGGCCTACAACGACAAGAAAAACGGTGGATTCCAAATCAACCTGAACTACAAAGGCCAAGAAACCGGACCCGGTTTGGTGTTCGTCGAGGGCGGCACCTTCATTATGGGCCGTGCTGAGGAAGATTTTATCCGCGACTGGAACAACACCCCAAATCGCGTCACCGTCGCGTCCTTCTACATGGACGAGAACGAGGTCACCAATGCGGACTACCGCGAATACCTCTATTGGTTGCGCCGCGTCTACGATTACGGGTACTACCCTCAGATTTATCAGTCCGCCCTCCCAGATACGTTGGTGTGGCGTGATAAGTTGGGCTACAACGAGACCTACGTAGAGAACTACCTCCGCCACCCGGCCTACAACTTCTACCCTGTTGTGGGCGTTTCATGGGAGCAAGCCATGCGTTACTGCTCGTGGAGAACCGACCGAGTCAACGAACAGATCTTGATTGACAAAGGAATTCTTAACGTGATGGCCAACCAGGCGGACGATCAGAACTTCAATACGGAAGTATACCTCTACAAGCAAGGCGAATACACGCAGCAAAACAAAAAGGGCCTGAAAGACATTTCGCCTCAGCAAGTCTACGGCAAAGAAGGACGGCCCGCTCGTATCGAGGATGGCATCCTGCTTCCAAAGTACCGCCTCCCAACCGAAGCTGAATGGGAGTATGCTGCGTACGCCGAAGTGGGCAACCGCGTATACAACCGGACGATCGACCGCAATAAGTACACCTGGAACGGATCGAGTGTCCGCAATTCAGACAAACAAAACCGTGGCGACATGTTGGCCAACTATCGCCGTGGTGCGGGAGACAACATGGGTATCGGTGGATACTTGAACGACCAAGCGAACATCACGATGCAGGTGCGCTTCTACCCGCCGAACGACTTTGGCTTGTATGATATGGCCGGCAACGTAGCGGAATGGGTTCTCGACGTGTACCGCCCACTTTCGGGTACGGACATGAGCGACCACCGTCCCTTCCGTGGTAACCAATTCGAAACCTTCGACAACAATTTTGAAGGGATGGGCGAATTGGCCGTCTTGACAGAGCCCCAGTACGACACCGACAGCAGCCTGGTGCGTCTTCCCGGACAATTGCCCGTGCGCAAGGTCACCGAAGAGGAAAACTTGGGCCGCCGCAATTATCAGAAATCCGATTACCGCGACTTTGTGGATGGTGATGTGGAGTCTTCCATCTTGTATGACAAAGGAGGCGTAGCAGAAGGCGACGCTCCGATGTACGAGTACGGAGAGTCAACCCTTATCGGCAACAGCACCCGCGTATTCAAAGGAGGATCTTGGAAGGATATGGCCTATTGGCTCTCTCCGGGTACCCGCCGTTACCTGGAGCAAGATTTGTCGACGGATTTCATTGGCTTCCGTTGTGCGATGGACCGTGTTGGATTCCAGAACTTGGATGACACGCGTCGTAAGAGCACGGCCAAGCCCAAAGAAGAAAAATTCCGCCGCTACAAGCCCTGATGGAAGCCCTCTACGCATGCTTTGACGAGCATGTTGGAATCTGCTCAGACTCACGATCTCTCGAGTCTGGGCAGATTTTTTTTGCGCTGAAAGGCGCCCACTTTGATGGGCATACTTTTGCCTCCGAGGCCTTGACGAAGGGCGCATCCGCGGTCGTTATTGAGGATGCCGTACCGGGGTTGTCCGAAGCGCATCCCGGCGTATTTCGCGTCCCCTCTGTCATTCAGGCCCTGCAAGACCTAGCACGTCACCACCGCCGCCAATGGGGCAAACCCATTATCGCGCTAACCGGCAGCAATGGCAAGACCACCGTCAAAGAACTATTCGCCTCCGTGCTCAGCCAACGTTTTCGCGTGCACGCGACCAAAGGCAACCTGAACAACCATCTGGGTGTCCCCTTCACCCTCCTTCAATTGCAGGACGAGCACGATCTCGCCGTCGTTGAAATGGGGGCGAACCACCAACGGGAAATTGATGCCCTTTGCCGAATAGCCGAACCCACGCTGGGCTACATCACCAACTTTGGACGCGCTCACCTGGAGGGTTTTGGCGGTGTGGAGGGCGTGATACGGGGAAAAACAGAGATGTACCGCTATCTGTTGGAGGTAGGCGGCGAACGGTTGATCAATCCAGACGATGCGCTTCAAGTTCAGCATGCGGGACCTCATGCCATCCCTTTCCTCGCCGATCTCCATACGTGGATTGAAAGCGATGGCTTTGTCCACATCCAGCGCGGAACGGCACAGGTGAAAAGCCACCTGAGCGGTGCCTTTCAAGGAACCAACCTCCGGGCCGCTTGGTCCTTGGGTACTCATTTGGGCGTATCGTCCGAAGACATTTGCGCCGGCATTGCCGCCTATGTCCCCAGTAATAACCGGGGAGAAATTCGAACCACCGAGAAGAATGTTGTTTTTCTCGACGCCTACAACGCCAACCCGAGTAGCATGGAGGTTTCGTTCCGTCATGCTCTATCAAGCCACCCAGATCGCGTGCATTATTACATGGCGGGGGATCTCTTTGAAATGGGGGAATACACCGCTGAGGAGCACCAACGCATGGTGAACCTCTTTGTGGAACAAGGAGCCGTGCACGTTTGGTTGATAGGTGAAGCTTTTCAAGCGACCCAGCACCCCGAGCATTACCGCTGTTTTGCCCAAACATCTGAAGCCCTCCAAGCGCTGCAGGCGGAAGACCTATCCGGTGCGTTCGTTTGGATCAAAGGTTCGCGGGGCATGGCCCTGGAGCAGCTGCTGCCCGCTTTGTGAGCGTTTAGAGCGCGACGCGGAGTCCTGCCCGAACTCCGAGAAATAGGGGTAGTTCTGTGTAGTCTCGCCAGCCTGTTCCCTCTTCCAGGTCATTGAATCCGTAATCCATCACCCCCATCAGCACAAAACTGAGGTATTCGGTGATGCCAACCGTTGAGCCCACCTGCAATCCAGCCGTCCAAAACTGGTCCGCATAGACCGGATTCACTAAATCGCTGTGTTCAAAGGAAATCGCACGGCGGTAGGTCACATTTGGCCAGGCCTCCAGCGTAACCTCGTCGCTTAAATGCGTGACAAGACCGGCACGCAAGGGAATGGCCCAATAGCGCGCCTGAACACCAAACGTTTGGCCCGATTCAAAACGGTGGCCATAATTGATCCAGGACTGCCCCACTCCAATTCCGAGGTAGAGCGGCCGAAGATTAAAATCCGCACTGAACCCCGTCTCGGCAGTTAAACGCGGCAAAAATCTATCCGTCACGTCGGGTTGAACCCCGTTGAGGTCCGCACCAATGCGGCGGAAAACGGTCCCAGGCTGACCGTATACATTGAAATTCACCACGCGCTGGCGTACATCGCTGTCCGTGTAATACCGAGGCTGTGTTTGTGCGCGAAGCCCCCAGGCCCCGGCCATGAAGGCCAGAATAATTATGCGTTGCATGCGGCTACTTTTTCTTTAAATGCACGTAAAAGGTCGGGAATTCCCGCGGGATTTTTTCCTCCTGCCGAGGCATAAAAGGGTTGTCCCCCTCCACCGCCTTGGATGAAGGCGCCCAGCTCGCGCACCCACTGCCCAGCGTGGACATGCGTTAACGCTTCTGAACCTGCCCCCAAGTGGATTTGGGCTTTGCCCTCCGCTTCCATGGCGAGCAAGACAATCGCATCGGGATGGTGGTCCTTAATTTGGAAAACCAGGTCTTTGGCGGAGGCCGCATCCAAGGTTACTTGCGCCGCCATCACTCGATAGCCCGCAATGACCTCTGCCCCATCCATCAATTCCCCTTTGAGGTTCCCGGCTTGAGCCCGGTTCAATTCTTCCAACTTCTTTTGAAGCTCGCTCACTTCTGCACGAAGGTCGCGGATGACTGCGGTCGGGTCGGAATTTTTGGCTTCTGCCGTGACTTCAGCCAACGTTTGGTGCTGCGCGAGGAGGTAATCGAGCGCCGCCTGCCCTGCCAAGGCCTCCACGCGGCGAACCCCAGCCGCCACGGAAGATTCGTTTAACAAGATAAAGGTACCCAGTTGCTGAGTGTTGGCTACGTGGGTGCCGCCACAGAGTTCAATGCTTGGTCCAAACTGAATGACACGCACCTTGTCGCCGTATTTTTCGCCGAAGAGGGCCATCGCCCCCATCGCTTTGGCTTCGTCTACATTGACATCTGCATGGACCTGCAATGGCAGCGCATCCGCAATCATCTGGCGAACCTCGGCTTCCACCCGCTGCCATTCCTCAGGGGTCATTTTCTGGAAATGAGAGAAGTCAAAGCGCAGTCCGCCGGGGTGTACCAAGGAACCACGTTGTTCCACATGGCTGCCAAGAACAGTGCGCAGGGCGTGGTGCATCAGGTGTGTGGCGCTGTGGTTTTCACTGGAGGCGCGGCGGCGTGCCCCATCCACACGGGCATGGGCTTCTGCCGTCCACGAGGATGGAGCGAGGGCCAAATGGTGCAGGATTGCCCCCGTTTCTTTCGTGGTTTGCATCACTTCGAGGGTCTCATCGCCAAAACGCAACCAGCCCTGATCGCCAA
>Ga0102907_1000486_pt1 | contig 12630 bp, 10 predicted proteins | sample Colrivmet1556B02_FD_79136 | JGI IMG/M metagenome (GOLD analysis project Ga0102907, IMG submission 79136) | Estuarine microbial communities from the Columbia River estuary - metaG 1556B-02 | ecosystem: Environmental > Aquatic > Marine > Intertidal zone > Estuary | place: USA: Columbia River...
AGAAGCTTCTTATATTCATCCTAAATTTGCACACTTAGAAACTGAAACAGCTAACAAAGAAATCGATTTTAAGGTTTTTACAGCAAATGATAAAATATATTTAGCAATTAACAACAAAGTAAAGTTCGGGTGGCCTAAGGAAGAAATTCATTATTTTCAAGGGAAGTTTTCTATGGAGTTCATACAAGCAATGTATCATAAAGAGGAATCTGAATGGATGGGTGTTTTTCACGCATCAGCAGTAAGCAACCAACAAAAGGCAGTACTTTTTTTAGGTGACTCGGGAAATGGTAAAAGTACTTCTTTGGCACTTCTTCAGAAACACGGATTTCAGTGTTTGGCTGATGATTTTGTGCCAGTTGCAGCTACAAATAAAGAAGTATATCACTTTCCTGCAGCCATTTCTGTTAAAAACAGTAGTTTACAAACATTAGCACCCTTGTATCCTTTATTAAACGATACAAAGGAATATCATTTAAAAAGATTAAATAAGAGAGTTCGTTATTTACCGCCAAATTATACAGATACTCAAACCCACCTTGCTTGCAAGGATTTGGTCTTTATAAAATACCAAAAAGACGTTGCATTATCATTTTCTAAAATATCTAAACAAAAGGCTTTCGAGCAGTTGGTACCTGATTCTTGGTTATCTCCAAAAAAAGAGAACGCTACTACTTTTTTAGAGTGGTTTGCTACATTAAACTGCTATCAAATCACCTATTCACAAACTAATGAAATGGTAGCATCAGTTACTAAAATATTTAATGATGACGTATAAAAAAACGTTTTACTTTGTGCCACAATGTTTAATTCGTTGTTTTATAATTCACTTAAGTCATTAATAACTTAACTTAAGGTGTGTAATATAACCAGTTTCCCGATCTCTTTTTATACCTCCCGAGCAACCTTTGGAGCAACTCTAAAAACCAAAAAACCCGTAAATCATTGTTTATAAATGAGTTACGGGATAATTTTGTGGTACCTCCAGGAATCGAACCAGGGACACAAGGATTTTCAGTCCTTTGCTCTACCAACTGAGCTAAGGTACCATCGCCTTAGCGGATGCAAATATAAAATGTTTTTTTACATCTGCTAAAGAAATTTTAAAAAATCTGTTGTATTTTTGAAATTCTATTGAAAAAAAACATGAATCTAGTTATAGATATCGGCAATACACAAGTGAAAGCAGCTGTTTTTGAGAAAGATACATTGCAATATGTTGTTTCTTTTGATAAAAGAAGCATTTTTTCACAAATAAAAGCAATCATAAAAAAATATGATATTTCAGATGCAATTCTGTCCAATGTTGCTTTAATTTCAGAGATAAAACTAAAAAAATTACAACAAATAGTTCAACTACGAATTATTTCTTCATCAACAAAAGTCCCTTTTATCAACTCATACCAAACACCCAAAACTTTGGGAGTAGATAGAATTGCTTTGGCTACGGCTGCGGTTCGTGAGTTTCCAAAGAAAAATGTTTTGGTGATCGATGCTGGGAGTTGTATTACTTTTGATTTTATTACTTCCAAAAATGAATATTTGGGAGGTGCAATATCACCAGGAATCCGTATGAGGTTTCGATCATTAAATTATTTTACTGCAAATCTACCTTTGTTAGTCAAAGAAGAGCCTATAGATTACATAGGAACTGACACAAAAGAAAGTATCAATTCGGGTGTTGTAAATGGCGTACTTCAAGAAATAGATGGAGTTATAAACCATTATAAGAATAAATATTCACATTTAACAGTTGTTTTAACAGGTGGAGACACAAATTTCTTGTCAAAACAATTAAAAAGTAGCATATTTGCCCATCAAAATTTTCTTCTAAAAGGATTAAATGATATTTTGATATTTAACTTAAACAAATGATTAGATATATCTTATTCGTTTTTATACTAATGACTTCTTTTGCTATTTCAGCCCAAAGAACAAATTCATCACCTTATTCTTATTTTGGAGTAGGAGAAGAATTCAATCCTCTTACAATAGAACAGAGTGCTATGGGGGGTATAGGAGTTGCTTTTAGTCATTATAAGTATTTAAATTTCACCAATCCTGCAGCCTATGCAAACCTAAGATATACAACCTATTCTTTTGGGGTGTTGAATAATGATTTAACCGTAGACGATGGAAATGTAAGTCAAACATCCAACGCGACTAGTTTAAGTTATTTTACGTTGGCTTTTCCTCTGGGGGCAAAAGCGGGGATGTCTTTTGGAGTACAACCCGTTTCTACCGTAGGTTACTCTTTATTTAATTCCGTTTTGGATTCAAATGGAGATACTTCAGAAATCTCGACCTTTTCAGGGAATGGTGGTGTAAGTAGGTTTTACGGGAGTTTTGGGATCAAAATAACCAAAGAACTTTCTTTAGGTGTTGAAGCTGACCTCAGTTTTGGTAAGGTAGATAATAGTATCGCTAACCAAAGACAAAATGTTCCCTTAGCAACAAAATTTAAAGAAAATAAACAAGTTAGAGGAGGTTCTGTCACCTTGGGGGCACAGTACAAAAAACAATTGAAAAATAAACTTGAAATAAGTGCTGGAGCTTCTATAAAATTAGGAAATGATTTAAAAGTATCAGGTAGCAGTCATACCTACTCATTATCATTCACTAGCTCAGGATCAGAAATAATAAAAGATACGCTTTCATTTATTGGAGCCGATGGGATAGCGAAAAAAATACAATCCATCGATGGGAAGTATCGATTACCTACAAAAACAAATTTTGGGATTGGTATGGGTAAGTTAGACAAATGGTATGTAGGTGTAGAATATGAAAATCAGAATGCAATAGAAACTTTGGGTTTTTCAAATACATCTAATTTAGCCTACAATTACGGTAATTCCAATAGAATCTCATTAGGAGGTTTTTACTTGCCAAAAATAAACTCAATATCTAGTTACTGGAGCCGAGTGACATACAGGGCTGGTATTCGTTTCGAAAACACAGGTTTAAAGGTAGATGGTTCAGGATTAAATACAAATTTCACTCCTATAGACGACATTGGCATATCTTTTGGACTAGGTTTACCACTGAAACAATTATCTTCTTTAAATCTAGGGTTTGAGTATGGTAAAAAGGGAACTACCGCTAATTCACTAATACAAGAAAACTATTTTAATTTTAGATTAGGTTTGTCTTTGACAGATACCAACTGGTTTCAGAAAAGAAAAATTGATTAAAAAATGAACAAAATGAAAAAAACAACGTTTTTATTAATTGCGATACTTTTGTTAAACATCACAAAAACAAGCGCTCAAGAGGATGCAAATAGAGAATGTACCATTAAGTACAATCTTTTCAAAGGAGATTTTCAGTCTAAAAAATATGACGAAGCGTATACGAATTGGTTATTTTTAATGGATAATTGTAAAGATTTATCCGTTAATATTTATAAGTATGGAGCTACTTTAGCAGAAGATGTTAAGAAAGACCCGGTTTTAGCCAAGAGAGTCTATGAACAAAGATTACAATATTTTCCAACAAAAAATCCTGCCAAGGTTCATAGTGACTATGCTACTTTTTTGTCAAAAAATAAATTAGCTTCTGATGATGAGATTTTTGCTATTTTAGAAAAAGGATATAGTATTGACCCAACGAAAATGGGTGTTAAAAATTTATACAGATATTTTCAGGGAGTAACAGATAGATATAAAGACACGAATCCTCAAAAAGTATTTGATACTTATGATGATGTTTTAGAAAATGTGACTTTAAAACTAGAAGGATATGCGAAAAAGTTAATTCCTTTATCAGACTCTACAAGAGTTTTAGGGAAGAGAGAGAAAAGTTTAAAAAGAGCTTACACGATTAACTCTAGAGCGTTAGGTACTGTTGAGGGGAATTTAGATGCCATAATTTCTGAAATAGCAACCTGTGAAAGATTAGTGCCCTTATACCAGAGAGATTTTGAGATCAATAAGTCGAATGCTGTTTGGTTGAAAAGATCTGTTTCTAGAATGTTTAATAAAGGGTGTCAATCTGAGCCTTTGTTTGAAGTTTTAGTAAGAGCTTATGCAGAAGCATCTCCGTCTCCAGAAGCCTACGCTTTCTTGGCGAGTGTTTTAGAGGGTAAAAATGATTTGAATGGAGCTTCAGAAATGAGGCAAAAGTCTTTTGATCTTGAAACAGATCCTATTAAGAAAGCAAAAATAAAATTAAAATTTGCTCAAGCGGCCAAAGGAAGAGGGCAGTTAAGCAAAGCGAGGAGTTTAGCCAGAGAAGCTATTAAATTCAATTCTAATTACGGAAAAGCGTATTTATTTATTGCTAAATTATACCAAACTAGTGTAAATAAGTGTGGTAAAAACGAATTTGAGAAAAGAATGGTGTATGTTGCTGCTTTGAACAAAGCAAGAAAAGCTGCTTCTGTAGATCCAAGTATCTCAGGAATCGCTAAGAAATACATTAGAAATTACACTGCAAATGCACCTAGTAAAAAAGTTATTTTCACCGCTGGTGTCACTCCTGGTAGTAGCTTCCAGATAAAATGTTGGATTGGAGAAACAGTTAAGGTTCCATTAAAATAATTTTTTGAAAAGTATAAAAAACATAATCCAAAAAAGCATTGCTGTACTAAGTCTTACAGTAATGCTTTTTTCTTGTTCTAACAATACGCAAGAAGTCAGAGATTTTCTTGCTTCCAAAAATTTGCCAATTGGTATTGCCAAAAATGCATTTCACGTTTACAAGGATTCAGGTAGAATTACCTCAAAATTAATCACCCCTTTATTATATGATTTTAGTAACCGAAAACAACATCCATACAACGAGTTTCCTGAGGGAATCAAAATTATAAATTTCGAAGAAAAAGATTCTGTAACAATTACCGGTAATTATGCCATATCTTATTCAAAGACATCTGTTTCTGAAATTACAGGAAATGTTGTTGTTTTAAATCATACTGAGCAATCTAAATTAGAAACAGAACGATTACTTTGGGATCAGAATACACAATATTTTTTCTCTGAAAAAGCATTTATACTAAGTACTTTGAAAGACACTGTTTACGGTATAGGATTTGAATGTAAAGAAGATTTAAGCATGCATTTAGCAAAAAAAACAATAGGAAATATAATCACCACAGAAAAATAATTTAATGAACACAATTTGGAAATTTTTTCAATACGGATATTTAATAGTTGCACTAGTATGTTTAATTGAAGCTTTTAGTAAATGGAGTCTAGAGAGAGAAAAAGCTTATTTATTTTTGGGTGCTTCAATTTTTATTATCTTAGTTTTTTTCTTTAAAAGACATTTTAGAAAAAAAATAGAAAAAAGAAACAACCTAAATAAATAGATTATAAATTTCTTCATGGAAATTGAAATCATCATTATACTTACTTCAATTGTTTTTTCCGCATTTTTTTCGGGAATGGAAATTGCTTTTGTCTCGGCGAATAAACTGCACATTGAATTAGAAAAAAAAAGAGAAGGTTTTCTTCCAAAAATTCTTAACAAAATCACCCATAAATCATCGAAGTTTATCACAACAATGTTGGTTGGTAATAACATCTCTTTGGTGATATATAGTTACTATATGGGAGTTTTTTTAGTTGATACTCTTCCGCTAGCGTCTTACAATAGGTTTTCTATTTTATTGGTTCAAACGTTAATTTCAACCATTGTTATATTAATTACAGCAGAGTTTTTACCCAAAGCTATTTTTAGAATTTACGCGAATGAAGTTTTAAAATTATTTGCAGTTCCTGCCTACATATTCTACATTCTATTTCATTTTTTTTCAGAATTCATTACCCTTATTTCAGACTTTTTTTTACGAATTTTTTTCAAAACAAGGGCCGATGAGCTCCAAACAGAATTTAGTAAAGAAGAGTTAGGTAATTATATTTCAGAACAATTAGAGACTGGAAATGATAACGATGAAATGGATTCAGAAATTCAGATTTTTCAAAATGCCCTCCATTTTCATAATGTTAAAGCAAGAGAGGTGATGGTTCCTAGAACAGAAATTGTTGCTGTAGAACTTCATGAAAAAGTAACGAATTTAAAAGACCTATTTATAGATACAGGATTGTCTAAAATCTTAGTTTATAAGTCTTCTTTAGACGATGTGATTGGATATGTGAATGCTTTCGAATTGTTTAAAAAACCAACAACAATTAAAGCTATTTTATTGCCATTAGAAATTGTACCAGAATCTATGATGATTAATCATGTTTTAAATAACTTGACAAAAAAACGAAAAAGTGTTGCAGTGGTAGTCGATGAATATGGTGGTACCTCGGGGATGATCACTTTGGAGGATATTGTTGAAGAATTATTTGGTGAAATTGAGGATGAACACGATACACAAGTTTTTATAGAAAAGAAAGTATCTAAAATAGAATTTAACTTTTCTGCAAGGTTAGAAGTAGATTACTTGAATGAAGAATATGGTTTAAACATTCCTAAGTCTGAGGCATATGAAACCCTTGGAGGTTTTATTATTAATTTTACAGAAAGTATTCCTAAGAAAAATGAAGTCGTGAGTATTGAGGGTTTTGATATAAAAATCATAAAAATGAGCAGTACTAAAATTGAAGAGGTCTGCCTAAAAATAACAGAGGAAGACACATAGAGTTTAAGATTTTTTGACAAAGGCTTTATTACCCTCTCTTCTCCTGACTAATAAGTATAAAATCGGTTGCAATATTAAAAGCCAAATTGTATATTCGCACACCGAAATTAAATAAATGACGTATGGCAGTATTAGCAAAAATTAGAGAACGTTCAATGTTTCTCATCATTATAATTGGTTTAGCACTTTTTGCTTTTGTGCTAGATCCTTCTACTTTGGGTGATTTTTTCAACTCAACTAAAGTGAATGAAATAGGGGAGATCAATGGAGAGTCTATTTCAAGACAAGCATTTGCATCTGAATTAGAAGTATATAAGCAACAAGTAGGAAATCGTGTTTCCGAAATGCAAGCTAGTAAAAATGTTTGGGAGAACATTGTCAGAAAAAAGATCTATCAAAATCAGTTGTCTGAAGCAGGCGTTACTGTTGGTGAATCTGATGTTTGGAATGAAGTGATTAATTCAGCTTCTGTAAAAAATAATCCTCAGTTTAAAAATGAAATAGGTGTATTTGATGAATTAAAATTCAAGAAATTTTTAGCAGATACCAAAGAAAATAATTCTCAAATGTGGGCTGCTTGGTCTGGATATTTGAACAAGGTTAGAGATAATGCAGAGAAGAATACTTACAACAATTTGGTCACTGCAGGTCTTGGGGCTTCTCTAAAAGAAGGAGAATTTCAGTATTTTTCAAACAACACCAAATTAACTACTCAATTTGTATTTGTTCCTTATACTTCAATAGCAGACAGTTTGGTAACAGTAACGAAGAGTGAAATTTCTTCGTATATCAAAGAAAATGCTATTAATTTCAAAGTAGATGAAACGAGAGATATTTCATATGTAAAGTTTGATATTACTCCTACTTCAAGTGATGAAAATAAAATTAAAGAGGAGGTTTCAGGGTTTATCGAAGATTTAAAAATAAGTTCGAATGAAAAAGAATTTTTAAGTGAAAATGATTCAGATTCTGACTTAGACGAAAATTATAAATTTGAAAACAGCATCAATAAAATGGTGTCTTCAAATATATTCAAAGGATCAAAAGGAGCTGTTTTTGGACCCTATAAAGATCAAGGATCTTTTAAAATATCAAAAATTACTGCGATTAAAAGAATGCCAGATTCGGTAAAAGCAAGCCACATTTTGATTCCTTTTGTTGGGGCACAAAGAGTTGCTCCTGATGTTAAAAGAACAGAAGAAGATGCTAAAAAATTAGCGGATAGTATTTTAAAAGTTGTAAAAAGAAATCGCAGTAAGTTTGCGAGAATGGCCAAAGATTTCTCTTCAGATAAGGGATCTTCAGAAAAAGGAGGTTTTTACGACTGGTTTAATTACTCTAGAATGACTCCAGGATTTAGAGACTTTGTTTTTGAAGGTAAAAAGAGAGACATAGGAGTTGTCAAAACACCATTTGGTTATCATGTAATTAAGATTGATGGGCAAAAAAATATTCAACGCGCTGTGAAGTTAGCAACCTTTAGTAGAAAAATACTTCCTTCTGAAACTACCGAAAATATTGTTTTTCAAGAATCAGAGCAATTTGCGTTATCAATTTCTAAGGATAAAAAGTTTTTTCAAGTAGCAAATGAAAATAAGTACCAAACAAAACCAGCAATTGGTTTGAAAGTTTTAGATGAAAATGTTCCAGGTTTAGGTAGTCAAAGACAAATTATTTCTTGGGCCTTTGGAAAAGAAATAACTCTTGGAGACTTTAAACGATTTGATTTAGAAGGAAGTCACGTGGTTGCCTTTGTGACTGCTAAAACCGAAAAAGGACTCTTATCTGCTGCAAAAGCAACCAATATTGTCAAGCCAATTTTAATGAATGAAAAGAAAGCAGCATTAATTGCTGAGAAATTTGATGGCAATACTCTTGAAGCAATTTCAAAAGAAAATGCTACGGTTATTAAAAACGCAAATGGTGTTACTTTAAAAAGCCCTACGTTAGTTGGAGCTGGTTCTGAGCCTAAAGTTGTTGGAGCAATGTTTACTGCAGAATTAAATAAAGTATACAAAAACATTACAGGTAAAAGAGGCGTATATGCTTTTGTATTGTCAAATAAAGAGTTACCAGCTGCGTTACCAAATTACGAATCTCTGAGAAAAAATATTTCTGCAGATAGAAAAAGAAAAACAACAGTCATTTATGAGGCAATCAAAAATGCTTCTGATGTTGAAGATAATAGAGCAAGTTTATATACTGCAAACTAAGCGATATATTTTATAAGTTACTTTAAACCGTTCAAATTTTGAACGGTTTTTTTTATGAGGAATTTTTAACTTTTTATTTTAAAAAATAACATTGATATTTCAATTTTAAGACACGCAATAAAATGGTTCAAAGATTGTGCTCTTGAGAGGTTTTTAAGAGCTCTTTTCAGCGGAAAATAAATATAACGACCCTAAAAAAACCTCTTTGTAAAATCAAAGAGGTTTTTTGTATTTATTTAGTTAAGATTGAAGTTGTTATTTCTAACCATTCATAGAGATTAAAAACTCATCATTGTTTTTTGAGAATTTAATTCTCTCATTGATAAATTCCATCGCTTCAATTGGATTCATGTCTGCAAGATATTTGCGTAAAACCCACATTCTCTGAACGGTCTTTTCGTCTAAAAGTAAATCATCACGTCTTGTAGAAGATTTAATTAAGTCGATTGCTGGATATATTCTTCTATTAGAAATATTTCGATCTAATTGAAGTTCCATATTACCAGTTCCCTTAAATTCTTCAAAAATTACTTCATCCATTTTAGAGCCAGTTTCTGTAAGAGCGGTAGCAATGATCGTTAAGGAACCTCCGTTTTCAATATTTCTTGCAGCACCAAAGAATCGTTTTGGTTTGTGAAGTGCATTTGCGTCAATACCTCCAGAAAGAATTTTCCCCGATGCAGGAGCAACCGTATTATACGCTCTAGCTAAACGTGTAATAGAATCTAATAGAATTACTACATCATGGCCACACTCTACGAGTCTTTTTGCTTTTTCTAAAACGATATTTGCAACACGTACATGTTTGTCTGCAGGTTCATCAAAGGTAGAAGCAACAACTTCTCCTCGAACACTTCTTTGCATGTCTGTAACTTCTTCTGGACGTTCATCAATTAGCAACACAATCTGATAAACTTCTGGGTGGTTTAAGGCAATAGATTTAGCAATGTCTTTAAGTAACATTGTTTTACCTGTTTTTGGTTGCGCTACAATCATACCCCGTTGACCTTTTCCTAATGGAGAAAATAAGTCTATAATCCTAGTTGATAAAGAGCTTCCTTTTTCTGCTAGATTGAATTTTTCTTGAGGAAATAAAGGGGTTAAATGTTCAAAAGAAATACGATCTCTAACTATATTTGGATTTAATCCGTTAATTTTTGAAACTCTAATTAATGGAAAATATTTTTCACCTTCTTTCGGTGGACGAACATTTCCTCTTACCGTATCTCCAGTTTTTAATCCAAACAGTTTAATTTGAGATTGAGAAACATAAATATCATCTGGTGATGATAGATAATTATAATCAGAAGAACGTAAAAAACCATACCCATCTGGCATCATTTCTAGCACTCCCTCACTTTCTATAATTCCATCAAATTCGAAATCTGGATCTTTGTATCTATTTTTAGATTTATTACCCCGACCTACAGTGTTGTTTTTTTCCCTATTCGTATCTCTGCTAGGTTTATTTTTATTGTTTTGAGATGAATTGTTTTTAGGATAGTTGTCGTTTCTTGGTTGATTAGGTTGATTTTGTTGATTTTGTTTCTTTTGTTGAACAGAATTTTGTGATGATAAAGGCTTCGTTTGCTCAACAGCTTTTTGAGGTTTGTTTACTTGCTGCTTATTAGCAGCAGGTGTCTCCTTATTGTTCTCTTTTGCTTCATTGGGTGTGTTTTTTTCAACACTTTCGATCTCTTTAGTAGTAGGAGTTGCCTCGTTAATTTTAACCTCTGAAGGCTTTGCTTGGTCTTTTGAAGATTTTGCAACTCTTTTTCTCTTGGGTTTTTCAACTTTTGGCTCGCTTTCATTTGGAGTCACTGTAGCTTTGCCTTTTGTTGGGTTTGCAGCTTGTACATCTAGAATTTGATACACCAAATCTAATTTTTTAAGTTGACTAATCTTTGTGAGCCCAATAGATTTTGCAATTACTTGTAAATCAGTAAGAGTTTTTGCTTTTAGTTCTGAAATTTCGAACATTCGTTATGTGTTAAGTTAAAATGTGAACCTTAATGATGTAAGATTGGTTATAATTTTTATTGATTTTATTTTATTGTATATAGTACTATACAAAATTTTATGTGTGGTTATGTTTTACAAATATATACAAATTTTTATAAGTTTTAGGTTTTCTTTTTTAAAAAGAAAACTCTACTTTTGTCCAGCTACTTTTTTAAGATGATTCAGAGAATACAGAGTATTTATTTATTATTAGCAACTGTTGCTTCGGGAGCATTAATATTTGTATTTAATTTATGGAATAATTTTAAAGAAGCAGTTTTTGCATTGGATTTGTTTTCAAGAGATTCCTATCTTTTAAAACTAATTCCTATGCTATTTTTGCTCTCTACTATTGCGAGCTTTCTTTCAATATTTTTGTTTCATGATAGAAAGTTGCAATTCGTTACAGGGCGGCTAATAATTTTGATCAATCTCTTTTTATTAGGAATATTGTCATATATATCTCTAACATTACCTGGAGAAGTTTCGATTTCGGAGAAAGGTATTGGGATGTTCTTACCAATTTTAGTCGTTTTATTTGTTGTTTTGGCAAATAAAGCTATAAAAAAGGATGAAGATCTTGTAAAATCTGTAGATAGATTGCGATAGACCTTACATATTAGTATATTTAGTGCGAAGAAAAACCGAGAAGTAAATTCTCGGTTTTTTTATTTTATAACTTTTTTCAAACACTCTCAAATTAATTTTTTTTTCAATAACTTAACAAAAAAAATCATAAGTATCTGATAAATAAAAGATAAATACTCATATACACCAAAAACAGTGATGGAATTCACTGAAAACAGTGAGTTGAAAATTTCACTGTAAATAGGTATTGTGTAGTTTTTATAGGTGCTTTAAATTTGTTGTGTAAAATGAAAGAAAAGATACATGTCCATGTGGCTGATGATCACAAAATATTAATAGAAGGGATTATTGCTGTCATAAATACCGACAAAGATATTAAGATCAAAGGATATTCTTTAACTGGTCAAGAAGTTATAGATTGGTTCAGTAAAAAAAGAAATACGGCGGATGTTTTGATTTTAGATATTTCAATGCCGATTATAGATGGCTTCCAGGTATTAAAGTATTTTAAAAACAACAACATAGACCAAAAAGTTATTATTTTATCTAGTTATGATGATCTTAGAATAATTCAAGAAGTTTTAAGTCTGGGTTGTAAGGGATATATTTCGAAAAGCGAAGCTGGTGAGCACATCTTAAATGCGATTAAATCAGTTTCAAAAGGTGATCAATATTTTAGTACAGATATACAGTCTGCTTTGTTGAAATCCTTGTCAGGAGAAATTGTAGCAAAAGGAAAAATTCCAGATAAATTCTTGATAGATAGTTTAACAGAAAGAGAACTTCATGTCTTGAAGTTGATTACAAAACAATACAGTTCAATACAAATGGCTGAAGCGATGTTTCTTAGCATTTATACAATAGAAACATACAGAAAGAGTTTGTTAAAAAAATTAAATGTAAAAAATTCCGTAGGTTTAGCAATGTATGCGTTTAAAAATAAGATAGTATGATTCACTCTCTCTCCTCAAAATAAGTAATTAGTTTATTTGAATAAATATTATTTTACAGCATACATTCTAGATCTACAAAATATTAAACATAATTAATTTAAACACTAACCCCCCCCTAACTATGAAAACCCTTAATTTTTTTACCTTTTTGGTAACGTTCACATTGCTTTTTTCTTCTTGTTCAACAAATGAAACTCTTTTGTCAGAAGAACCATCTTCAGATTTATTAGACACCTATAAAATAGGTAGAGATGAACATGGAGCTTATTTTTTAGACTATTCCATA
>Ga0102907_1000488_pt1 | contig 12567 bp, 10 predicted proteins | sample Colrivmet1556B02_FD_79136 | JGI IMG/M metagenome (GOLD analysis project Ga0102907, IMG submission 79136) | Estuarine microbial communities from the Columbia River estuary - metaG 1556B-02 | ecosystem: Environmental > Aquatic > Marine > Intertidal zone > Estuary | place: USA: Columbia River...
AAATTACTAACCATAAAAACAATTAAAAAAAAACTTAATTTTTTCATGAATTTTCAATTGTTGGTATTCTTATATTCTCAACTAAATCTTGAACCTCTTTTGAAGGTTCTTTAGTTAAATGGCAAACAGTTAATGAAACTACAAAATTAACTAACATTGCAAATGTTCCGAAGCCTTCAGGCGATATTCCAAACCACCAGTCTGCCTCAGTTCCTCCTCCAAACCATCCAAATTTAAATTTTGTCATATAAAAAAGCATTAAAAGTAGTCCAGTAATCATTCCAGAAATCGCTCCTTCTTTGTTCATTCTTTTGTAAAAAATACCCATGACTATAGCAGGAAAAAATGAAGCTGCAGCCAGTCCAAAAGCTAGAGCCACAACTGCTGCTACGAATCCTGGTGGATTTATTCCGAAATATCCAGCTAATAAAACTGCAAAAAATGCAGAAACTCTAGCTGCAATCAATTCTCCTTTTTCACTAACATCGGGTTTTATAATTTTTTTAATAAGATCATGAGATACAGATGAAGAAATAACTAGCAGTAATCCAGCAGCTGTAGAAAGTGCTGCTGCTAGAGCACCAGCTGCAAGTAATGCTATCACCCAGTTTGGAAGTTCAGCAATTTCTGGATTTGCCATAACCATTATGTCTCTGTCAATTGTTAACTCATTTAATTGTGGGTCTGCAACATATTGAATAAGGCCATCGTCATTTTTATCTGTAAAAGTTAAAAGCCCAGTTTTTTCCCAATTTTCAAACCACACTGGCATTTCATCATATTTTTTTTCACTAACCGTTTCAATTAAATTAGTTCTAGCAAAAACTGCAATTGCAGGTGCAGTAGTGTATAAAATCGCTATAAATAAAAGAGCCCAACCTGCAGATTTTCTCGCATCGCTAACTTTTTTCACTGTAAAAAACCTAACAATAACGTGAGGAAGACCAGCTGTTCCAATCATTAGAGCTGCTGTGATGAAAAACACATCAAGTTTAGATTTTGATCCAGTTGTATATTCGTGAAACCCTAAGTCCCTACTTAATCCGTCTAATTTTTCTAAAAGATAAACTCCATCTGTCCCTATAGATCCAAAACCTAATTGAGGAATTGGATTTCCGGTCATTTGCATCGAAATAAAAATAGCAGGCACCATAAAGGCAAATATTAGAACACAATACTGAGCTACTTGTGTGTATGTAATTCCTTTCATTCCTCCTAAAACAGCATAAAATAAAACAATTGCCATTCCAATGACAACACCAGTATTTATATCAACTTCTAAATATCTCGAAAAGACAAGTCCAACACCTCTCATTTGACCTGCAACATATGTGAAAGAAATTATAAGCGCACAAAAGACCGCAACAAGTCTTGCTGTATCAGAGTAATATCTATCTCCAATAAAATCAGGAACAGTAAATTTTCCAAATTTTCTTAAATACGGAGCCAACAATAAAGCTAATAAAACATATCCCCCAGTCCATCCCATAAGATATACTGAACCGTCATAACCCATAAAAGATATCAACCCTGCCATTGAAATAAATGATGCTGCTGACATCCAGTCTGCAGCAGTTGCCATTCCATTTGCTATTGGAGATACACCAGAGCCTGCTACATAAAATTCTTTTGTTGATCCAGCCTTTGACCAAATGGCAATGCCTATATATAACGAAAAAGTTATACCAATCATTAACCATATCCATAGTTGTAAATCCATAATTATTTTTTTGAATGATATTTCTTATCTAGTCTGTTCATAAGACCAATATAAATAAATATTAACGTTACAAAAACGTAAATAGAACCTTGTTGAGCAAACCAGAACCCAAGTTTAAATCCACCAATTTTTATTTGATTTAATTCATCAATTAATATTATACCAAATCCAAAGGAAACGGTAAACCAAATTGATAAAAGAATTAATAGATATTTAAGATTTTTTTTCCAGTACTCTTCTGCTAAATTTTTACTCATAATAGTTGTTGTTGACTCTAATTTAAAAAAATTAATCTCTAAGTTTGTCTTAAAAAGGATTAAAGCCTTAATTTATATTATTAATCATTTAATTTAATGGATTAAATAATTCTTGTTATTAAATATTGACCCTATCTAATGAAAAAAATAGTCTTCTTTTTAATTTTATGTTTAAATTTTTCTTGTAATAATTTAGAAAAAAAACAAAGTAAAGTTGAAATTCCAACTGGAATGATTTTCATACAGGGAGGTGAATTTTTGATGGGAGCTGATAATAAACAAGCGATGAGAGATGAATATCCTCAACATAAAGTTTTGATCAATTCTTTTTTAATGGACGAAACCGAAGTTACTAATGCTGACTTTAAAAAATTCATAGAATCTACTGGCTATTTGACTACTGCTGAAAGAAAAATAGATTGGGATGACTTAAAAAAATATTTACCGCCTAATACTCCAAAACCTCACGACAGTTTGTTAGCACCTTCCTCTCTTGTTTTTTTTGAGTCACAAACGAAAAATTTAAATGATTTTTCTCAATGGTGGAAACTTCAAAAAGAAGTTAACTGGAAGCATCCTTATGGCAAAGAAAGTACTATTGATACAATTTTAGATCATCCTGTTATTCATGTTAGCTGGGACGACGCTGTAGCTTATTGTAATTGGAAAGGAAGAAGATTGCCAACTGAAGCTGAATATGAATATGCAATGAGATCAGGTAATTCAAATACTATTTATACCTGGGGAAATGAGCCAGTCGGAACTGGTACACAAAAAGCTAATATTTGGCAAGGAAATTTTCCTTCAAATAATATTTCATCCGATGAATTTTATTATACTTCACCTGTAAAATCATTTGAAAAAAATGATTTTGGTTTATATGATATTTCTGGAAATGTTTGGGAATGGTGTTCTGATTTATATCACAGCGATTATTATTCAACTATTTCAAATGGGTTGGCAAACAATCCTAAAGGACCAATAAAAAGCTATGATCCTAATGATCCATTTAGTTCTAAAAGAGTGATGAGAGGAGGAAGTTTTCTTTGTAACGACTCTTATTGTAGTGGCTTTAGAAATTCAATGAGAATGAAAAGCACACCTGATAGTAGTTCGCAACACGTTGGGTTTAGAACAGTCTTAGATATATAATAAAACAAAAATGCTCAGCTTTAGGAAACTGAGCATTTTAACAACAACTAACCAAAAATATTATGTGTTAATTATTTTACATTAATCGTGCCAAACTTTTTAATCATTAAAATATTTCATTATAATTAAAAACTGTTTTATAGCCTTTTTTGTTAAAATAATTTTTAGAATTAATTGGTCCAGCAGCTAAAACAAAATCCCCTCCCCATGCTCCTAAGCTTTTTATTTCGCCATTATAATCTTTAAAATATTTATTTTTTACTGTTTCGGTTTTTAAAGTTTTTGAAATTATAGTTTCATGCTCTATTATACAATTTTGAAAATTTAATAGTGTTTGTGAATTTACAAACTCCATTGTAAGATTAGACAATATGTTAATAGTTGAATTAGTGATTTTTCTTTTAGAAAACTTATCTATTTCTGTATTACTATCCTGTTTTTTATTTAGGTAAATAAAAAATAGATTATTAATATATTTAGGATTGAATTTAACTGGATTAACTATTGGGATATTATTTTTTAGCTGATATAAAACTGGTCCTTTTGCCAATGCGCATGCTATGTCGTAACCACTTCCTTTATAATTGGTCCACAATAATTCAAATGGATCAATATTAGCCCATTTTGAAATATTATTAATTAAAGTTGATGAAGTTCCAAGCCCCCATTTTCTAGAAAAATTAAGATGAGTTGATACCAAACCTCCAGTGTTTTTCTTTAAAAATTCTGAATTTATTTTGTTAGCAGAAATTAATAAAGACTGTAGTGTTTTGCTAAATTTATTTATGTTTTTTGTAATCCTTAAGTCAGAAAGATCAAATTCGCAACTCAGCCAAACTTCATTTTTTCTATCATAACTTTTCCATTCTAGTTTATTTGAATTTGTACATTTAAAATCTAAACTTTGTTTAAATTTTGTTGGAATAGCTAGCGCTAGAGCTCCTTTAACAACATAATACTCACTTGTAATTAAAAGTTTTCCAGGACTTGAAGTATTAAAATCCATTGTTTCTTAAGTTTGTTAATTCAGTTTTAGCAGAACTGTAAGAAACAGTATTTTTTTTAAAAAAATTGATTAACATTTCTTTTTCTTTTTCATTTGCATCCAATGAATTTAAAATATTTATCAAGTGCATTTTCATATGTCCTTTTTGTATGCCAGTTGTTATTAATGAATTTATCGCTCCAAAATTTTGTGCAAGTCCTGCAACAGCAACTATTTTCATTAATTCTTTTCCTTTGGGATTGTCTAATAAATTCAATGACCATTTCACTAGGGGATGTAAGTTGGTTATTCCTCCGACTGTTCCTAAGGATAAGGGCACTTCAATCCAAAATTTAAAAATGTTATTTTCAATTGAGACATCAGTTAAGCTTTTGTAAAATCCATCTTTGGCAGCATAAGCATGTACGCCAGCTTCTATAGCTCTAAAGTCATTTCCAGTTGCAATAATAACAGAATCAATTCCATTCATTATTCCTTTATTATGAGTAACCGCTCTTTCAGTTTGTGTTTTTGCAATTTGAATAGCTTGAGCAAACTTTTTCACATATTCGGCTCCGTTTATTCCGTTTTCGCCAATTGAATCGACATTACAACTAACTTCAGCTTTTACAACACACTCTGGAACATAATTTGAAAGAATACTCATTATTATTTCTATTTCTTTTTCATGATCATCAAATTCATTGTAAATTTTAGCTTCTCTTTTAAGTGTGGTTGCAAATTGTTCTAAGCATGAGTTTATAAAATTAGCACCCATAGAATCAACAGTATCAAAGATTGAATTTATTTGAAAGTAGTTTTCAATATCAGAAGTTTTATCTAGAATTTCAATTTCTAATATTCCGCCCCCTCTTTGGTTCATATTTGAACTAATAGAATTACTATCCTCTAAGAGTGTCGGTTTAATGTCATTAAAAAACTTAAATAATTTATCTTTTTCTCCGTTGAAAATAAAATGAACTTGACCAGTTTTTTTAAAATTTAAAATTTGAGTTTTGAATCCACCTTTATTTCTCCAAAATTTTGCTGCTTTACAGGCAGCAGCAATTACTGAACTTTCTTCAATAACCATAGGAATCGTATAGTCTTTTCCGTCAATTAAAAAGTTGGGAGCTACACCTAGCGGTAAGTAAAAATTCGATATTGTATTTTCTGTAAATTCATCATGAATTTTTTGAAGTGCCTCATCTTTATTCCAATATTTTTCTAAAATCGAAGTAGATTTGTTCTTGAAATAATTTGATTCAATCCATTCTATTTTTTCCTTTTTACTAATTTTAGAAAACCCTTCAATTTTATTTTCAAAAAATTCTTTTTTCATTATTCAAAGATAATCAATGTATTGGTGATGTTGTTTCAATTTTTTAAATTAGTATTAACTTCAAAATAAAACAATGAAATATTTTATTAATAAATTTTCAATAATAATATTATGTTTTGTGTTAATGTTAAATTATGCTTGTGATTTAAATATTGAACCGCAGCGTCCAAACATAATATATATTCTTGCTGATGATTTAGGTTATGGTGAAATAGGTGTTTTTGGACAAAAATTAATTGAGACTCCAAACATCGATAATTTAGCAAAATCAGGAATGATTTTTACTGATCATTATTCTGGTGCGCCGGTGTGCGCTCCAGCTAGAAGTGTTTTGTTGACAGGTAATCACTCTGGAAATACTCATATAAGAGCTAATGGTGAGTGGTCTGAAAGAGGAAATGTATGGAGTTTTAAAGCTATGCTTGAAGACCCTTATTTGGAAGGGCAAAGACCTCTTTTAGATTCAATTACAACCGTAGCTCAAGTTTTACATGATAATGGTTATAAAACAGGTATGGTCGGTAAATGGGGGCTTGGAGCACCACTTACTAATAGTATTCCCAATAAAAAAGGCTTCGATTTTTTTTATGGATATAATTGTCAAAGACAAGCTCACACTTATTACCCAACTCATTTATGGAAGAATGAAACTAGAGATTTATTAGATAATTATATAGTTACAAAACAAGAAGGTTTGGATGGTTTAGATCCTAATGAACCAGAGTCATATTCAAAATATAATCAAAACGATTATGCACCGACCTTAATGCATAAAGAAGCTTTGAATTTTATTTCAAGAAATCAAAGCGCTCCATTTTTTTTATATTACGCTTCACCAATTCCACATTTACCATTACAAGCTCCAAAAAAGTGGGTTAATTATTATCAAAAAAAGTTTGGAAAAGAAATCCCTTACACTGGAAAATCATACTATCCAAATAAAACTCCAAGAGCTACTTATGCTGCTATGATTTCTTATTTAGACGAACAAGTTGGTGAATTAATTGAAAAATTAAAAGAGATTAATCAATATGAAAACACTTTAATTATTTTCACAAGTGATAATGGTCCATCATGGGTTGATCATGTCGATTATAAGTTTTTTAATAGTACAGGCAAGTTTGTTAATTCTCGAAGAACAATGAAAGGGAGCGTAAGTGAAGGTGGTATAAGAGTTCCCATGATTGCATCTTGGCCCAATAAAATAAAGGCAGGCTCTAAATCAAATCATATATCAGCATTTTATGATTTTTTTGAAACGGCCTGTGATGTTGCTGGAATTGATAATGAAATACAAACAGATGGTGTAAGTTTTTATCCTGAAATGATTGGAGGAGTCCAGGCTAAACATGATTATTTGTATTGGGAATATCCAGCAAGTGGAGGTCTGCAAGCTATAAGAATGGGTAAATGGAAAGGTGTGAAAAATAATTTATTTAAAAACCCTTCAAAATTAAAATTGTTTGATTTGAGTTATGATGAAAAAGAATTAAATGATGTTTCTTCAAAAAATCCAGAAATAGTAAAAGAGCTTGAACAAAAACTTAAAGAGGCTCATAGCACTCCTTACTTAAAAGAATTTATCATTCCTTCACTTGAACAATAGCTAAATGAAATCTAAAGCACCTGCGAGAATTTGTTTATTTGGTGATCATCAAGATTATCTTGGACTTCCAGTCATAGCATGTGCTATAAACAAATACATGATAGTTGAAGGAGTTCCAAATAATGCTAATTATTTATTATTTACTTTGATTGATCTTAATAAAATAATCAAGATCAATTTAAATGAAGATTTTTCAGCTTTAAAAAAAGGAGATCATATTAGGCACGTACTGAGAACTTTGATTAATAATAATATAAATATAGATAAAGGCTATGATATAAAAATTAGTAGTAATATTTTTATTAATGCAGGAATTTCAAGTTCATCAGCTTTAACGGTTGCTTTGATTAGTTTCTTTATAAAAGTTTTTTACCAAAAGACATGTTCTGAAGAGTTTATTGCTGAGCTAGCATATAAAAGTGAGGTACTAGAACAAGAAGGTTCTGGGGGAAGAATGGATCAGTATTCAATATCACTTGGAAATACTATTTTTTTAGAAACTAAAAATGCTTTTAGTTTTAAAAAAATAAATAACCCCATCAAGAGTTTTATAATTGCAAATTCAGGTGTTAAGAAAAAAACTGATTTAGTTTTGAAAAACTTAAAAAGTAAAGTTATTAGTGCTATAGAAAAAATTAAGTTAAATAATCCGACTTTTAATTTAAAAGAAATTTCAGTTAAAGAAATAAACCAATATAAAAGTCGATTGAGTAAAACCTCTTTTAAATATTTTAGAGCAGCTGTGGAAAACCATTCGATTACCCAAACTGCCTATTTAGAACTAAAAAAGAAAAATCCAAATCTTAATAATATTGGTAAATTAATGAATAGACACCATAATATTTTAAAAAATGATTTATCTGTAACTGTTCCTTTAATAGATAGAATGATTGATTTAGCTTTAAAAAACGGATCATATGGAGCTAAAATTATTGGTTCAGGTGGAGGAGGATCAATCCTGATATTGACAAACAAAGTAAATGAAAATAAAATTATTAATGCTATGTATAAAGTTGGAGCTAAAGAAGTAGTAAAAGCTAATGTGTCCCCAGGAATATTTAGTCTATAGTTACTGTCTTTTTATCTATTAAAAAATTGCAACAAAATTTTATTTACTAAATTTAAATAACAATTAACTTATGATAGATCTTTCTTTTCTCGATATTTCAATAATTATAGGATTTTTTTCAATAACCTTGTTCATTGGGTTTTATGTTTCAAAAAAATCTTCTTCTAGTTCAAGTGAATATTTTTTATCTGGCAGGAATATGCCTTGGTGGTTACTAGGAATTTCAATGGTAGCAACAACGTTTTCAACTGATACTCCCAACCTAGTAACTGATATTGTAAGAAATAACGGAGTTTCAGGAAATTGGGTATGGTGGGCATTTCTTTTTACTGGTCTTTTAACAGTTTTTGTTTATGCAAAACTATGGCGTAGATCTAATGTTTCTACTGATATGGAATTTTATGAGCTTAGATATAGCGGTTGGGGAGGTAAATTTTTAAGAGGATTTAGAGCAATTTATTTAGGTGTTATTTTCAATGTAATGGCCATGGCTGGAGTTACGCTTGCCGCTATTAAAATTGGTGAGATCATGTTAGGATTAGATCCTGTGGAAACTATTCTATATGCAGGTTCTATTACAGTGATTTTTAGTACCGTTGGTGGTTTTAGAGGTGTTGTATATACAGATTTTATATTATTTTTTGTTGCTATGGCTGGTTCGATTGGTGCCGCATATTATCTAGTCAACTTACCAGAGATTGGAGGATTATCTAGTTTGATATCAAATGAAAATATTTCAAGTAAACTTTCTATAGTTCCAAGTTTTGATAATCCTGATGTATATATACCGTTACTAATAGTTCCTCTTGCTGTTCAGTGGTGGAGTTCATGGTATCCTGGTGCAGAACCAGGTGGAGGAGGTTATATTGCACAGAGAATGTTGGCAGCAAAAAATGAAAACCATGCTATTGGCGCTACCTTTTTCTTTAATGTCATGCATTATGCGTTGAGACCGTGGCCATGGATAATTGTTGCTTTAGCATCTTTGGTTATTTTTCCTGATTTAGCAAGTATTCAAGAAGCTTTTCCTAATATATCAGCTGATAAGTTAGGTCAAGATTTAGCATATCCTGCAATGCTTACAATGCTTCCATCTGGTCTTTTAGGCATAGTGGTTGCCTCTCTTGGTGCTGCATATATGTCAACAATTTCTACACATTTAAATTGGGGTTCATCTTACATAGTAAATGATTTTTACAAACAACAGATTAATAAAAATGCTTCAGAAAAAGAACTTGTTAATATTGGAAGAATTTCAACTGTAACTTTGTTTGTTCTTAGTTCTGCATTTGCATTGTTATTGACAAATGCTCTTCAATTATTTGATGTTATTTTAATGTTTGGTGCGGGAACTGGACTTATTTTTATATTGAGATGGTTCTGGTGGAGAATAAATGCTTGGAGTGAAATTTCAGCAATGTTTGTTTCAGGATTTATTTCAATCATTTTAAATTTTTCCTCTTTAGGAGATGTTTTGTTTTCTGATTCTGGACAATTTCCAAGCTATTATAAATTTCCTGTTGTAGTCTTGATCACTACTATAATATGGGTTTTAGTAACTTTTTTAACAAAACCAGATACATCGGAATCTTTAATTAATTTTTGTAAAAAAACTAACCCAGGGGGACCAGGATGGAAAAAGATTAAAATGGAAGCCAAAAAACAAAATATTTCTTTTAATAAATCTGGAAGTAACGAAACTTGGTCAGTTCCATTAGGAATACTTTGTATGTTATGCGGGTGTTTCGCCATATACTCTTTATTGTTCTCAACGGGATATTTTATTTACGGTCAAATAAACGACGGAATTACATTTCTAACAATAGCAATAGTTTTTTCTTTCGGATTAAAATACAATTGGAATAAACTTAAAAAATTAAATTAATGAATATCTCTTATAAATCGCCAGGTACTTTAGAAGAAACTAGATTTGAAAAAATTCATAGTGTAATTTTTAATGACTCAAAAAAAGCATCTCTAGAAGTAGCACATGAAATAGCTGATTTAATAAAAAAGAAACAAAAGCAAAATAAAAATTGTGTTTTAGGCTTAGCAACCGGATCTACTCCAATTTCTGTTTATCAGGAATTAGTCAGAATGCATAATGAGGATGATTTAAGTTTTAAAAATGTAATCACTTTTAATCTTGATGAGTATTTTCCAATGGACAAGGATGATATTAACAGTTATCATCATTTTATGAGTATACATTTATTTGATCACATTGATATAAATAAGAAAAATATCCATATCCCGAACGGTAGTATTTTAACAGAAAAAATTAATGAATATTGTGCTACTTATGAAAAACAAATTGTTGATGCAGGTGGTATAGATTTTCAATTGTTGGGAATTGGAAGAACTGGTCATATTGGATTTAATGAACCTGGTTCCAACTACAGTTCTCTAACTAGGTTAGTGCATTTAGATTACATGACAAGAAATGATGCGAGAAAATCCTTTTACGGAATTGAAAATGTTCCAACCACTGCCATTACCATGGGTATTAGAACTATTAGAAAGTCCAAAAGAATTATTCTTATGGCTTGGGGAAATAATAAATCATCAGTTGTTCAAAAAGCCATTGAGGGTGAAATAGATTCTAATGTTCCTTCAAGTTTTTTACAAAAGCATAATAACGTAACATTTGTATTAGATGAAGCAGCATCTGATTCACTAACTAGAATAAAATCACCTTGGCGTACGGGTTCATGTGATTGGAATGAAGAATTAAAAGCTAAAGCAGTTGCATGGCTTTGTGAACAAACTAAAAAATCAATCTTAAATCTAACAGAATCAGATTATAATGAATATAATCTTTCGGAATTACTTATCAGCAAATCATATTATGATTTAAATCTTGACTTTTATAAAAGATTACATAGATCGATCACAGGATGGCCAGGTGGTAAGCCTGATTCAGACGACAAAGTAAGACCAGAAAGATCTAGTCCAGCAAAAAAAAGAGTTATTATTTTTAGTCCACACCCTGATGACGATGTAATTTCCATGGGTGGTACTTTTGATAGATTAGTTTCTCAGGGTCATGAAGTCCACATTGTATATCAAACTTCTGGAAATATAGCGGTTAACAATTCTGATGTTTTAAAGTTTTTAGAAGTTACAAGTTCAGCATTTCCAAATTCTAAATGTGAGAATAAAGAACTTATAAATATGTTGAAAGGAAATAATGAAATTTTAAATCATCCTGAAGTTAGAAAAATTGCTGGAATTATCAGAGAAAAAGAATCACTAGCTGCTACAAGATTTTTTGGGATTCCTGACTCACAAGTTCATTTTTTAAAATTACCTTTCTATGAGACAGGAACTGTAAAGAAAAATATTCCAACTGAAATAGATTTTGATATAACAAGAGACATTATAACTAATTTAAAACCTCACCAAATTTATGCTGCTGGAGATTTGGCAGATCCACATGGAACCCATAAAGTTTGTTTAGATATTTTTCTTAGTGTTTTAGATGATTTAAAAAATAAATCTTTCATGAAAGATTGCTGGGTTTGGTTATACAGAGGAGCTTGGCATGAATGGCCAATTCATCTTATAGATATGGCCGTTCCGATGAGTCCAAATCAAGTATTAAGAAAAAGAAAAGCTATATTCTATCATCAAACACAAAAAGATAATGTTATGTTTCAGGGAGATGATAATAGAGAGTTTTGGGTAAGAACTGAGGATAGAAACAGGGCGATAGCTAAAAAGTTTCGAGACATAGGCATGTCCGATTACACTGCAATTGAAACTTTCAAAAGATATCATTTTTAGGTATCTTTCTTAAATGCAAATCATTAAAGAAGTTTGTGTCGATTCATTGGATGATGCAATAAATGCTGAAAAGAATGGAGCCAATAGAATTGAACTATGCGGAAGATTAGATTTAGATGGTTTAACTCCCTCAAAAGATTTAATTAAAAGTGCATTTTCAATATTAAAAATTCCTATCAGAGTTATGATTAGACCAAAACATCCATCTTTTGTGTATTCTGAAGATGAGATAAGTACTATGATTGATGATATTAAATTTTGTAAGAATCTAGGTTTAGACGGAGTAGTATTTGGATGTTTGGATGAAGAGTATAATTTTGAAATGAAACAAATAAATAGACTTTCAGAAGTTGCAAAACCTTTAAATGTTATCATTCATAAAGCGATAGACTCTACTAGTTCAGTCTTTGAATCTTTATCATTAATTTCTAAAAACTCAAATATAAATGGAGTGCTTACATCTGGCGGTGAGCGTTTTGCTATAAATGCCGTTGAAACTCTAAAAAAAATGTTAGTTTTAGTACCCAATAGATTTGAAATAATTATAGCAGGTGGAATAACTTTTCAGAACTTTGATAAGTTAAATGATATAGTAAATGGAAAATTTTATCATGGAAAAAAAATAATTAATTATTAAATAAAATTTATGA
>Ga0102907_1000489_pt1 | contig 12564 bp, 10 predicted proteins | sample Colrivmet1556B02_FD_79136 | JGI IMG/M metagenome (GOLD analysis project Ga0102907, IMG submission 79136) | Estuarine microbial communities from the Columbia River estuary - metaG 1556B-02 | ecosystem: Environmental > Aquatic > Marine > Intertidal zone > Estuary | place: USA: Columbia River...
CATCTGCTTTTTCTGTTCCTGCTGGATTAAATGTTCTATTCGTATTTATTAATTCCTGAGGCACGCCATACCAAGCTTGGTAGGTTCTTTCTTTACCAGTAAATACATTTAATCTTAGGGAAGATTGATTGCCCCAATAAGTGGTACTTAGATAAAAGCTTTTTAAATCAGAATTGGCTCTATCAATAAATCCATCGCTCATGATGGAACTAAGTCTTCCGTCAATAGTGAATTTATTATTGAGTAGTCCTGAACCAAAAACTATATTATTTTTAAAGCTATTGAATGAACCAGCTGTATTTTGTAAAGACAAATAAGCGCTTGGATTATAGTCGTTGGTCATTAAGTTAACACTAGCTCCAAATGCTCCAGCTCCATTAGTAGAAGTACCCACACCTCTTTGAATTTGTATACTATTAACACTGGAACTAAAATCTGGAATGTTCACAAAAAAAGTACCCATACTCTCAGGGTCATTATAAGGAATACCATTTAATGTAAAATTAATTCTTGTTGCATCCGTACCTCTAATTCGAATGCCTGTATAACCAACGCCAATGCCTGCATCTGCATGCACAACCACCGAAGGCGTATTCTCCAGTAAAAAGGGGAGGTCTTGCCCTACATTGTTCAATGCAATTTGCGCTTTACTAATATTTGTTTTTGCAAAAGGGGCTTGTTCACTTACTCTAATGGCTTTCACTTCTAGAGGGGGTAGACTTCTAACACTATCTGTATATAATTTAGTACTGTCTTTTCTCTTTGGAGTAGACAGTTGTTTTGATTGAGCCATACTAACTGCTACAATGAATAATAAGGCAAATGTTCCCAATAACTTAGTCATTACTAAAGTTTAAATGTTTCAAAAATGAATACTGGGAACAGGAATAATAGCTATGAGAAGTGCGCGTGTTGCGTTGACCTTCCCTTCGCAGGCATTACCCTGTTCAGGTTCAACGGGTTTTTCTCAGCCTTTTACAGCACCCCGAGGACGATGCAAAAATAAGCAGTAAAATGATACAAAGCGCTGTAACTTTATATTAATATTTACGTTTTAGGTAATAAACAACCTCAATTATGAAAAAAATACTTTTTGCCCTATTGTTTCTTGTGGGCTTTGTAGTGAATGCGCAGGAGAATAAATCTATTGTATATGACGAAAATGCCCAACAAAGAAAGGTACCTAGCTTTACAGCTATTAGTGTGTCAAGTGCCATTGATTTGTATTTAACCCAGTCCAATAAAAATGCAGTAGCCGTAAGTGCCACTAATAATGAAATAAGAGATCATATTATTACAGAAGTAGTAGGAGGTACTTTAATTATAAGACTAGGAGATAGAGATAGAAAATGGATGAGCTGGAAAAAATGGGGTAATTATAAAACCAAGGCCTATGTAAGCATTCAAGATATAAATGCATTAACAGCATCAGGCGCTAGTAATGTACATTTAGTAAATACCATTGAGTCTCCTAAAATGAGAATTAAATTATCGGGTGCTTCAGACTTTAAAGGAAATATAAAGGCAGGTGTTTTAATGTATCAGTTAACGGGCGCTTCAGATTATAAAGGGGAAATATCTGCAAACAGTATTGATATTGATGGAAGCGGTGCCTCTAGTATTGAGTTAATAGGCAAAGTAGATGATTTAGCGATAGAAGTATCTGGTGCAAGTACTGCCAAATTATATAATTTAACTGCGAAGGGTGCCATACTTCGTGCCTCAGGTGCTAGTAATATTGGTGTGACAGTTACAGAAATTTTAAGAGCCAATTCAAGTGGCGCTAGCGATATAAATTATAAAGGCAACCCGAATGTAAAAGAATCTAATACTTCAGGCGCATCAAGTATTAAACGTAGGAATTAACTAATTCCCCGTTCTGTGCTAATTCCACATAGACCCCAATAAACTTGGTTAGGAACCAATATTGGCGCAACTTTGACGTCCAAACATCGCGAGGTAGAGCAGCGGTAGCTCGTCGAGCTCGTAACGAGTTTAGATAATAAAAAAAAATTAAATCTGATCTAAATTGACAATGAATTAGTAAATTTACATATTAGATATATATGACTTATTAAAATTATAGTAATTATGATTAAATTAATGAAAGCTATTTTTACATTCATTTTTTTAGTATTAAGTATTATATCTTATTCTCAAAAAAATAAAGAAAATTTAGATAAAGAAATTCTTCGTTTGTTAAACAAATATTTTAGTACAACAATTTCTTCATCTTCTATTTTATCTCAAAATTCTGGTGGTAATCCTATTTTAGCGACACGGGAATTTAAAATAAAAAACGATACTCTATTTATCTATTTTCAAGATAAAAAAGATTTTTTAACAGGCCTGACTTTAAGTGATACTAGCATTATTCCATTTAATGAGATTCATAAAGTATTATTGCAAAAAGGTGTCGGTAATGATGAAAGTCCTGCAATAGCAGTTGAATTCTTTAAAAAAAAATATGAAAGATTATCAATTTCTAATAGTGGAAAAAATTATATGAAGGAATTATCTCAGATAAACGGAGCTAATATTTCTCAAAAAATGAATGGACAAATTGCAGGAGTAAATGTGGGTGGAGATAATTCCCCCGGGGGGATCCACAAAGTTCGTATAAGAGGAATAAGTTCACTTTTATCAAATAATGATCCACTTTATATTGTAGATGACGTACCGATTAAGAATATAAATATAATTAATCCTGATGATATTGCTTCTGTTGAAATACTTAAAGAAGCTTCTGCAATATCATTTTATGGAATTCGAGGAGCAAATGGTGTTGTATTGATTAAAACAAAAAAAGATTTAGAATCACTATCATCATATAATCAAATAATAAACGAAGATTTATCATTTTCAATCTGGGTCTTTGGAAAATTAGCTAAAGAGATAAAGAAATTAAATGATGACAAAAAATTAATACAAATTTTAAAAAATAGAACAAATCTGACTTTACAATAAAAATAATTTCAATTATACTGCGTTAGATAATGACCTAAACAATCCCTAAAAAACCCTCAAATTCCCCGTTCTGCGCTAATTCCACATCCACCCCAATAAACTTGTTTAAGAACCAATATTGACCTACCTTTGCCGTCCAAACATCGCGAGGTAGAGCAGCGGTAGCTCGTCGGGCTCATAACCCGAAGGTCGGAGGTTCGATCCCTTCCCTCGCAACATCATCCCGCTCCCGATTCCTATCGAGAGCGGATTTTTTTTGTAGTAAGTTTGTACCATTAAAGAAAAGAAATGAAAGCGGGTTTTGTAAACATATTTGGAAGGCCAAATGCCGGTAAAAGCACTTTACTGAACGCCATTATGGGCGAGAAAATGGCTATTGTCTCTTCCAAGGTACAAACTACCCGTCACCGTATTAAGGCCTTTTTAAATAAGGAAAACGAGTACCAGATTATCTTCTCAGACACACCAGGTATCATCGACCCTAAGTACAAGCTGCACGAGAAAATGATGGGGGCGGTAAAGTCGGCCTTAGAAGATGCCGATGTGGCTTTATTGATGGTGGATATGCGTGACGATATCAAGGAACTAGATGAATTATTTGCTTCTTTAAAGCTAAAAGTACCCTGTGTGGTGGTCTTAAATAAGTCCGATTTGGCAGTAGGTACCCAAGTAAAAGAGGCGGTGGCCTTTTTTAAAGAGAAGTCTTATTGCACTAAGACTATTTCAGTTAGTGCGTTGAATAAGAGTGATATAGAGAGGTTATTGAAACTTGTTATTGAAATGATTCCAGAAGGGGTTCCTTTCTATAGTGAGGACGATTTGAGCGATTTACCCACTAAGTTCTTTGTAAGTGAATTAATTCGCGAGAAGATATACCAGCTCTTTGGAGAGGAGATTCCTTATCATACAGCTGTGCTGGTGAACTCATTTAAGCAGCAGCCCTTATTGATAAAAATTCAGGCCGATATTATAGTGAATAGAGAAACCCAGAAGGCCATTATTATTGGAGAGAAGGGTAAGATGATTAAGGAAATTGGTACTTTAGCAAGAAAGGATATTGAGGATTTTATAGGCTCTAAAGTGTACTTGGAATTGTTTGTAAAAGTGAAGCCTAAGTGGAGAGACAATGAGACGAAGTTAAAAGAATTTGGATACTAAGAAATTCAAATATCAATATTTAACTATTATATTGATAATGAATGAATTGAAATAGTATAATTGAATATTAAATATACATTATTATGAGCTATACAGTGGCTATTGTTGGAAGGCCAAACGTAGGAAAAAGCACTTTGTTTAATCGTTTCTTAGAGGAGCGAAAAGCCATTGTGGACGATATTAGCGGTGTGACCAGAGACCGTCAATACGGGGTTACAGAATGGGCGGGTAAAACCTTCAACGTAATTGATACGGGTGGTTTTGTACCTGATTCTCGTGACATGTTTGAAACCGAAATTCGCAAGCAGGTAAAGATTGCTATTGAAGAGGCGAACTCTATCATATTTATGGTTGATGCAGCCGTGGGTTTGACCGATTTAGACGCTTCTATGGCAGATATGCTTAGAAGAAGCACTAAACCCGTTTATGTATGCGTAAATAAAGTCGATAATTCAACACGTGCTTTAGAAGGTACCGAGTTTTACGGAATGGGCTTTGAGCATAACTACTTTGTAAGCTCCATTTCAGGTAGTGGAACGGGGGAACTTTTAGATGCCGTAACAAACGATATTAAGATAAAGGAAGTAAGTAATGACGATGAAGAAATAGCTGAAGGGGAAGAAGAAGTATTAGAGGTTCCAAAGATTGCCATTATGGGCCAGCCCAATGTAGGTAAGTCTAGTTTATTGAATGCCATGATTGGCCAGGATAGAACCATTGTAAGTGATATTGCAGGTACAACACGCGATACCATTCATACACATTATACCATGTTCCAAAAGGAATTTATTCTTATTGATACAGCAGGTATTAGACGTAAGAATAAGGAGAAAGACGATCTAGAGTTTTACTCTATTATAAGAGCCATTAAGGCCATGGACGAGGCCGATGTATGTTTATTAGTCGTAGATGCCACCAAAGGAGTTACAGCCCAGGATTTAAGCATATTTAGCCTTGCTTCTAAGAAGGGTAAGGGTATTGTTGTATTAATAAACAAATGGGATTTAATTGACAAGGAAACCAATACGGCTAGAGACTATGAGAAAGTAGTAAAGGACAAACTGGCTCCTTTTACCGATGTGCCTGTACTATTCATTTCTGCAGTAGAAAAAACCCGCATATTCAAAGCCATTGAACTAGCCTTAGAGGTTTATGAAAATAAGCACCGTAAAGTACCTACTTCTAAGTTAAACGATATCATGTTGAAGGCTATTCTTAAGTATCAGGCCCCAGTTGTTAGAGGCCATGTGATTAAGATTAAGTTCGTATCTCAGTTACCGACTAGGGTGCCTAGCTTTGCCTTTTTTACTAATTTCCCGGATGACATTAAGGTTCCTTATCGTAACTACCTTGAAAATCAGCTAAGAGCCAACTTCAAGTTTACTGGGGTGCCCATTAGGGTCTATTTTAGGAAGAAGTAGAATTAGCTCTGTTTAGGAGTAGAATTAGGAGGCTGTGTAAAAAATTAATCTTAAAATTTGGCATATTTGAAGGGTATGGCTATCTTCGCCCACGTATTTTTACAAAACTTAAAAAACCAAAAAATGAAAAAAGTTATCGCAATTTTCGCTATCGCTGCACTAGCTGCATGTGGTGGTGCTGCAACTGAAGCTACAACTGACACTGCTGTTGCAACTGTTGATACAGCTGCTGCTGCAACTGTTGACACTGCTGCTGCTGCTACAGCTGATACAGCTGCTGTTGCAAAGTAATTTCAGAAGTTTATAAATAACTTCTTGCAAGAAGGTCCTTCCCGATTATATCGGGGAGGATTTTTTATTTTAGGGATTTCTGCATCCATAGTCAATTATGGGTTTTTGGCATCAATATTGTTTTATAAGGGTATACCTTAGTATATCAATGGTAAATCAATGCTATACTAAGGTGGTATGTCATTTTGACTTTAATTTAAATTGTATAGAGAGTGGATAAGACGTTTTTGTTTAAGGGGGAAGAAGATAATGAGTTTATACCTTTATTTTCATTTAATGAGCAGGGGGAAGAGAACGAGCCAGAAATGGTGATTGATTCTTTACTACCCATTTTGCCATTGCGTAATACGGTCCTGTTTCCAGGCGTAGTCATTCCTATTACGGTAGGAAGAGATAAAAGCATTCAAGCGGTGAAGGCTTCTTATAATAAGGATAAATTAATTGGGGTGGTTTCACAAAAGGATGGCAATATAGAAGACCCTACACCCGCCGATTTATGTCAAATAGGTACTGTTGCAAAAATCATTAAAATGATTAAGATGCAAGACGGAGGTACCACTATTATTATTCAAGGTAAAAAGCGATTTGAGTTATTGGAGATGAAAGAAGAAGATCCTTTTTTCAAAGCCAGTGTGAAAGTATTGGTAGAAGATAAAGTAGAAAAAGAGAATCAAAATTTTCAAGCCTATTTATCCAATATAAAAGACTTAGCTACTCAAATTATTCAGTTGTCTCCTAATTTTCCATCGGAGGCAGCCATGATTTTAAAAAATATTGAAAGCCCTTTATTTCTTATCAATTTTGTAAGTAGTAATTTAAGTGTTGAGGTAAATGATAAACAAGCTTTATTAGAACAAAATAATATTACACTTAGGGCAGAAAAATTAATTCAGTTTTTACAACAAGAATTACAATTTGTTGAATTAAAAAATAAGGTGGCCAATAAAACGCGCACCGAAATCGATAAGCAACAACGCGATTACTTTTTACAACAACAATTAAAAAGTATTAAGGATGAATTAGGCGGTGACCCGAACGAGCGCGAAGTAGCGGAGATGAAAAAGAAAGCGGAAGGGAAGAAGTGGCCGGAGTCTGCTAAAAAATTATTTCAAAATGGCTTGGAGAAATTGGAGCGAATGCATCCAAGCACCCCCGACTATTCAGTAGTATATAATCATTTGGATTTATTATTAGACCTGCCTTGGGAGCATTACACAGCAGACAACTACGATTTAAAGAACGCTAAAAAAGTATTAGACGCCGACCATTACGGTATGGGTAAAATAAAAAATAGAATTTTAGAGTATCTAGCCGTGCTTAAAATTAAAGGCGATATGAAAAGCCCTATTTTATGTTTCTTAGGCCCTCCAGGTATAGGTAAGACTTCTTTAGGCAAATCTATTGCGCATGCCATAGGTAGAAAATACATTAGAGTAAGTTTAGGGGGATTGCACGATGAAAGTGAAATTAGAGGACACCGCAAAACCTATATTGGCGCCATGCCCGGAAGAATTGTACAAAGTCTGCGTAAGGTGAAAACATCTAACCCTGTTATGATATTAGATGAGATTGATAAAATAGGCAGCGACCATCGAGGCGATCCTTCTTCTGCTTTATTAGAAGTATTAGACCCAGAACAGAACCATAGTTTTTATGATAATTATTTAGAATCGGAATACGATTTAAGTAAAACTTTATTTATTGCAACGGCCAATGACATTAGCCGCATTCAACCAGCCTTAAGAGATCGTTTAGAAATTATTGACTTAAGTGGTTATGCAGTAGAAGAAAAAATTGAAATTGCAAAAAGACATTTACTGCCTAAGCAAAGACAGGCACATGGACTAGATAAAATAAATTTCAAAGTACTTGACAATGTGCTAGAGAAAGTGATTGAAGATTATACAAGAGAAAGTGGTGTGCGTGAACTAGACAGACAACTGGCTTCTATTATGCGTTATCAGGCCAAGGAACTTGCCTATAAGCATAAGGTGAAACCAACTGTTACTAAAACCGATTTAAATAAAATATTAGGACAGGCTAAATACAGCAATGAAATTTATAAAACAGTAAATATGCCAGGGGTGGCAGTGGGTTTGGCCTGGACCTATGTGGGAGGAGATATTTTATTTATTGAAGTATTACTGGCTGATGGTAAAGGAGGCTTAAAGCTTACAGGTAACCTAGGTAATGTGATGAAAGAAAGTGTAGACACAGCCCTTACTTATTTACAAAGTAATGCGAAGAAAATTGGTGTTGACCCCAATTTGTTCACCACGAAGGCTATTCATGTGCATGTACCTGAAGGGGCAGTGCCTAAGGATGGTCCGAGCGCGGGTATAACTATGCTCACCGCGCTTACTTCTGCTTTTACGGGTAGAAAAGTAAAACCTTATTTGGCCATGACCGGTGAAATTACCTTGCGTGGTCAGGTATTACCTGTAGGGGGCATTAAAGAAAAAATATTAGCGGCTAAAAGAGCTGGCATGAAAGAAATTATACTTTGCTGGCAGAATGAAAAAGATATCAATGAAATTGACCATAGTTTTATTAAAGGGTTACAGTTTCATTATGTAAAAAATATGCAGCAAGTGCTTGACTTAGCATTAGTATAAAACCCTAGCTTTGTTCTATGAGAAGGGTGGTTCTAGCATCAAGATATATAGTAGGCTTTATTATTTTTATTGCATTTTTTGTAATGACCCCTCATGCGCGCGCGCAAAAGTCTAATGCCAACGAGGTATATCAATTTCTAAACTTACCCTATAGTGCTAAAGCTACTTCCTTAGGGGGTATTAATATTAGCAATCTTGGATCCGACTTAGGCTTGGCAATGTATAACCCTGCTTTATTAGACCCTTCCATGGATAAGACAATTCATTTAAGTGTGAAGTCTTATTTTTCAAATATTCAGCAATATGATTTTAGTGGAGCGCATTATCTACCCAAAAAAAATTGGGTAATTGGTTGGGGTCTTCATTATATGGGGTATGGAAATATTAATATGACCGATGTATCGGGTAATGAGATGGGGAATTTTTTAGCCAATGATTATGTAGCACAAGTTTCAATGGCTTCTTTATTTAAAAAAAATATAAATCTTGGAGCCACGCTTAAATTAATACAATCTAATTATGGTATTTATAAATCTACTGGGCTAGCCATGGATTTATCCATGGTCTATACTTCATCAAATAGATTACTGCGTGCAAGTATACTTGCCAATAATGTGGGAGGACAGCTTTCCTCTTACACAGAAAAAGAAAGGCTTCCTTTAAATATTATTATGGGGGTTTCTAAAAAATTAGAAAGTGCGCCTATTCAATTTTCTTTAACAGCACAACGACTTTCAATTTGGAACAATACCTTCTACGACCCTAGTTTTTATACTTCGGAAGGGTATAAAGCTCCTTCCGCTGCGCAAGATATTTTTAATCATTTAATTATAGGAGCTGAAGCGAATATAGGAGAGCAAGTAAGTATTGATTTTGGGTATAATTTTATTCGACGCTTCGATTTGAATATTCAAAACCAACAAAATTGGTTCAATGGATTTAGTGCAGGGTTGGGTTTTAAATTACCTCGTGTTTCGATACAATATGGAAATGCTTTTTTCCAAAGAAATTTATACCACCATTTCTCTATTTTTTATTCCTTGAAAAATACGCGTTAATTCTTCTTTGGTGGGAAGAGCGCTTTTGGTTTTGCCCCTTCTTTATTGGCCTTTGTATCTTTAGATTTAGTATCCTTCGAATTATTTTTTATGGGAGGCGTAGTTTTATTAGGAGCTGTATTTTTTACAGGGCTCGCAATTTCAGCATCGGGTAGGGTATAATCCGATTCAGCTTTAATATCTTCTGTATTAATAATATCATCCATACCTTCTAAACCTGTACTATCTTTTGAAATAAAATCTATATTGAAGTCGTTGAGCATACTGGATGGTCTTTCAAAGCTTGCATTCGCATCTAAATTACATGCAGGATCTGCGGCTACCTTACTCATAAAATTCGCCCAGATAGGTAAAGAAGCGTGTGCACCTTGCCCAAAATAATTATCTGAGAATCTTATATAACGGTCGTCACATCCCACCCAAGCGCCTGCTAATAATTGTGGAGTATAGCCCATAAACCATAAATCGCTATTGTCATTGGTGGTTCCTGTTTTACCTGCAATTGATTGTGTTGGAACTGCATAAGAATACATACTTCTTCCCGTTCCTTTCTGTATCACGCCTTGCATATACTTACAACAGAATAGGCCGTTTCTTCTTTAATCACTTTTCTTCTTTGAGGAGAATAGCTTTCAAGTACATTGCCGTTTTTATCTTCAATTCTATTGATAAAAAAAGGCTGTGCATTATAACCAGCTCCTGGGAACATGGTATAGGCTTGTACCATTTCAAAGAGTGAAATTTCAACGGCGCCTAAAGCAATAGATGGATAGGGTTGTATATCGGATTTAATATTGCACTTTTTTAAGTACTCCACAAATTGTTTAGCAGCTTCATTGCTATTGCCATTAATTTGTTTCATGATAAAGGCCGAGGAACAGTTTCTAGATTCCGCTAAAGCCTGTGCCATAGGAATAGACTGGAAAGTACAGGTTTTAGGAGTATTAGGCACCATGCCATAACCATCAAAATTTTGTTGTACGTCTTGTACAATGGTATTGGGTGTAAAGCCCGCTTCTTCAATGGCTAATGAATACAACAAGGGTTTAATGGTAGAACCTACTTGTCTTTTAGTATTTATATTTACGTGATCGTATTTGAATGTTTTAAAATCTACACCACCTACCCAGGCTTTCACTTCTCCAGTGAAAGGGTCCACCGCTAAAAATCCGGTTTGTAAAGTTTGCTTATGATACTTTAAAGAATCATAAGGGGTCATAATGGTATCAATAAAACGGTTTTTATTCCATGCAAAAATGCGCATGGGTAAGGGCTCGTTGAAAGTTTTTCTAATCGCTTCCTCTTCCATGTCTTCTTTTTTCAAACTCTTCCATCTGTCGGTTTGTTTTACCGCAAGCTCTAGTTGGGCGCTAAACTCTTTCCAAATAGTACCCGATTTTATATTGGCTTGTTGGTTAAATTGTTTTTGTAAATAGGACATGTGCTGGGCTACTGCTTGTTCTGCATACAATTGCATTCTAGGGTTAATGGTGGTATAAATTTTTAGACCATCGCGGTATAAATCGTAAGGGTCGCCATTATTTTTTTTATGCTCTTTGCACCATTTTTTCATGTACTCTCCTAAAGTCATTCTGAAATAGGGGCCAAGGCCATTATTTTGATCTAGCTTTTTAAAATTAGTGGCAATGGGTAAATTTCTAAGTTCTTCTGCCTGGTCTTGGCTAATATATTTTTGCCCTGCCATTCTACTTATTACTAAGTTTCTTCTTTCTAAGGCCAACTTAGGATTTCTATTAGGATTGTATTTGGTAGGCGCGTTAATCATGCCTATTAATAAAGCCGCTTCTTCTACAGTTAGACGGTCGGGCTCTTTTTGGAAAAAAGTTCTAGAAGCATTGCTTACACCAAACACATTTTCACTAAAGGGAACGGTATTTAAATAAAGGGTAATAATTTCTTGTTTGGTAAAATTGCGTTCAAGTTTAATGGCAATAATACTTTCTTTTATTTTTTGAATAACACGAAGTAATTTGTTTTTAGTGCCCCAGTTGTCGGTAAATAAATTTTTAGCCGTTTGCATGGTAATGGTAGAGGCACCGCCTTGGCTACCTAGAAAGGCAATGGCTCTTATAAGGCCTTCTCCATCTACTCCATAGTGGTCGTAAAATCTTTTATCTTCTGTAGCTACTAATGCTTGTAGCAAATAGGGGCTAATATCTCTATACTTAACGGTAATACGGTCCTCTAAATAAAACTTACCCATGGGCGTCCCATCTTGTGCATACACTTGACTGGCTAAGGATGCAGTAGGGTTTTCAATATCATCTAAGTCGGGCATATCGCCAATCCATCCCCAGTTCAACATCAAAATAAATAATAAAAATACGCCAGCAGAAATAAAATAGTATTTCCAAAAAAGGCGCACCCAACTTTTAGGTTTTTTTGAATCTTGACTCACTACTATTTTAATTAAGGTTTATAAATATTTTTAAACATATACTGCTGATATTGTTTTAAATCGGCTTCGTCTTTTATTAACAGTATATTGGATTTGCTTAATAAGTATATTTCATATTGTTTGGAGGGTACAAATGATATAATTTCAGTACTTAACCTTGGCTTCACTTTATTCATATAAGTTTTAGCATCAAGGTTGTTTACGAAGGGCCCAATCCAAACAATATAGCTATTCTCATTAAACTGTATGTAAGTTACATTTAATTTTTGTTTTATAAATTCATCATTATTCAAATAGGTAAAGGCTGTTTGCATTTCCTTGACAAAAGTGGCACTCACTTTTTGGGTGGCAAAAGCAATGTAATACTGCTCGCTACTATCATTGGTGAATGGGAGGGCTGCTATAATGGGTATAGTAGCTATTTGTTTAGTAGTGGTGGTGTCCTTTACATTAGGGTTGTCCTTTATATTAGGGTTGTCTTTTTTATTGGACTTGCTAATAGCTGCCGTATTGACTAGCGCAATTGTATCTAGTATTTCTTTGCTAAGGATGCAGATGGCCCAAAACCAATTCGTAGAAAATTTATAAGGGGCTTTTGTATGCTGCATAAAAGGGTTAAAATCGCCTTAAAAATA
>Ga0102907_1000497_pt1 | contig 12521 bp, 7 predicted proteins | sample Colrivmet1556B02_FD_79136 | JGI IMG/M metagenome (GOLD analysis project Ga0102907, IMG submission 79136) | Estuarine microbial communities from the Columbia River estuary - metaG 1556B-02 | ecosystem: Environmental > Aquatic > Marine > Intertidal zone > Estuary | place: USA: Columbia River...
AGATTTTATCTGGGCGCACAACTCTTCAAATCCTTTACAAGTTGCAACTGCTATTGTAAGGGGTTCTTTTGAATACCAGGGCCAAAAATGCTCTGCAGCTTCTAGAGCCTATATTCCTCAATCATTGTGGGAAGCCGTAAAAAAACACATAATAGCACAAACGAAAGAAATTAAAATGGGATCCCCAGAAGATCCCTCAAATTTTGTAAATGCAGTAATTCACGAGGGCTCTTTTGATAAAATTGCCAGTTATATTGATGCTGCTAAAGCAGACAAAGAGGTGGAAATTATTGTTGGTGGAAATCATGATAAATCTGTAGGTTATTTTATTGAACCTACGGTAATTTTGACAAAATCACCCACATATGCAACAATGACGGCTGAATTATTTGGTCCAGTAATGACGGTATACGTATACGAAGATGCCGCATGGGAAGCATCTTTAAAATTGGTAGATGAATCTACTGAATTTGCACTTACAGGAGCTGTTTTCTCTACAGATAGATACATTGTAGAAAAGGCTTCTAAAATCCTAGAAAACGCAGCAGGAAACTTCTACATTAACGACAAACCAACAGGGGCAGTTGTTGGTCAACAACCTTTTGGAGGTGCGAGATCTTCGGGAACAAATGACAAAGCGGGTTCTGCTCAAAACCTATTACGATGGACTTCTGTTAGACTGATAAAAGAAACTTTTGTCTCACCAACAGACTACAAATATCCTTTCTTAGGTTAACTAAAAATAATACATTTAAAAAAGCCTCATCCAAATAGTATGGATGAGGCTTTTTATCTCTTATAGAATTCTTATTTTATAATTAATTTTCTTGTTGTTTGTTTATCTCCATTAATTACTTTCAAGAAATACAAACCAGCAGAAGTCTTCTCAAAAAAGATTCTTTCAGTAAAATTTGAAATCGTAGAGTGGTATTTTTTTTCATCTATTAATCTTCCTCTAAGGTCAAATAACTGGAGTAAAAGGTCATCTGTAGTATCTAGATTTAGAGTTAATGTAAATTCTCCTTTTGTTGGATTTGGAAATAGCATAAAATTACCAAAGGGCTCATCGATAAAAGATGCTGTTGAATCTTCTATAATTACCGTATAGTCCTCTGTTTCGCCCCATTCAAAATTATGATCTGCATCACAAGCTCCCCCTCCGTTAGATGAAGAATCTGTATATTCAAGCACAACTCTCATTCTTGTCGCACCTAGTTGCGCATCATTGGGCACAGTAATATCAAGAGTTTTTGTACTTATATCATCGTAACCAGTTCCTAAATCATACTTTTCTGTTATAATATCAAATACATAGTCATTATTCCAATCTATAAAAACAGTACAATTATCTTGATATCCACCTGTATCAAAAACAACACTAAATTGGTAACTACTTCCTCTCTTTATAGTGGTACTGATCGATGTAAAATCTTCATAACCGTCTATCAGATCATTTTCAGAATCATTGTTAATCGAATTGAAAGTAACATTTGTTAGATGTTCTGAACCTGACACCTCATCTGTAAAAGTTGACAAACAATAAGATGGTATAAGTGTTTTAAAATTAAACGCATCTGAATACGACCCTTCTCCACAACTATTTTTGGGCTTTATTCTCCAGTAGTATGTTGTATTTCCGGTAAGACCTGAAACTGAATAAAAATTTGTAGCGACATTGCCACTTGAAACTATATTTGTAAAATTACTATCTGAAGCTACTTCTACATCATAATTTGCAGCATTTATATCTGAATCCCATTTTAATTCTGGAGACAAACCAATCTCTGAAGCGCCATTTACAGGAAGCGTTAAATTTGAACTTGTAAATATCGAATTCCTCACATTTAATTGAACATCTATTTGCTTATTTACACTTGAACTACCGCTAACATTCATTGTATACATTTGAGCGGAAGCTTCGTTTAAATTAGAAATTGTCATCGTAACATTTCCATCTGCGCTTATTGTTGTTGGATCAAATATTACGGAAGCTCCTTCCGGAAAACCAGATGCTGACAAGGACACTGACTCTGAAAAACCATTAATGAAATCAAAATTTAACACATAACTTATCGATTCATTTTCTGAATAACAGACAGATTGCACATCATTTAAATTGGTAATTATATAAGTTGGTGTTGATGAGTTGATGGTAAAGTTTGTGGAATTTACATTATAAAAAATATGATCTGCTGCTTCCACCATAATTCTGGAAGTAGTAGAAGGGGTATCAGGAATAACTAACGCTTCTGAACCATCGTTTGGAGTATTTTCTTTCAGAATAATCGGAAAAGTAATCCCCCCATCGATTGATAATTTAATAGTTACATTTTGACAATTGATAGGAAGAACATCTGTCGTTCCTTTGTTCCATGTAATTGTTTGGGTAGTCCCTGCATCCCAAATAATAGCTGAATTAGGTAAAGTAACTGTAAAAGGAGCTGCATTTGTAACAGAAACTTTCATATCGTCTCTAGCGCTACTTCCTCCTCCATTATTGTTATCTCTTACTAAAAAAGAAAAATTTAAATCCCTTTCTACAGTGGACAATACTTCCCAAGTTGAAGAAGTAGCTCCTCCAACAACAGTTGCTAGAGCTGGCATGTATCTATTTGGAGAGGAGGATGGTAGTAAAGACCTAAATAGTGGACCTACTAAATTTGTTGCTACCGGCGGCATTGTTGCAGTTTGATTGTCTGTCTGTTCCCAAGCATATGTTAGGCTGGAGACACCGTCTGCATCTGTTGCAATTCCTCTTAAAACAAATGGAGTCCCTGCTGGAATGCTGAAATTTGCTCCTGCATTTGCAGTTGGAACATTATTACCAGCATCTGTTATACTTGAACATTGTGCAGAAACTTGTATCGTACTCGACATTTCTGCAATACTGACTGCATGAAAATAAGTATCACTTTTCGGTTGAACATTAGGCGAACAAATACCCGCATATCCCATGATGGTAGAAGCACTTCCAGGCTCTACTGCTGTTGATGTATTTCTTTGACAATCATTATTCTGAGTATGGTTCGCTCCAAATTGATGCCCGATTTCATGTGCCACATAATCGATATCATAAGCATCTCCTATGGGCGAAGTACTTCCCGTAATTCCTCTTGCCTTTTGACCCTGAATACAAACCACTCCCAAACCAGCAAGGCCTCCTCCTCCGGTACTAAAAGTATGTCCAATATCATAATTATCGGAACCAATGTTAGTATCACAGACTGTTTGACTTTCAGCAATTAAATCACCTGAATCAGAATTTGACAATTCATCAGTAGATGCATCTAAAAAAATAATTTTGTCATTCTCTCCAACAAGGACCATTTTTACAGCCAAATCTCTTTCAAAAACACCATTTACGCGAGTCATTGTGGTATTCATCGCTGATAAAACAGCTGCTTTTTTTTCTTCTTCTGTAGCTGTAAATACTATATTTTGATTTGTCAAATGAAATTGCGCATACTCTCCGGTGCAAGCAAGCGCCAAACGAAATGTTCGTAATTTTCCGTCATTCACGTTTTGTATGCTATTTTCTTGAGCGACACTTTTACTCCTAAACGCTTCAACTTGACAGGTGAAATCGTCTTTATCTGGCACTAAATGGGGTTTCTTATACACCATTAAAGTTTTACTATCTTTTGAATAAGGATGTATGTAGTAGGTTTCTTCCTGCCCAGAAAAAATAACTGCATGAAAACCATCCAACCCAATACTTATCTTTGCAGCGGAGGTTGGATCGTCGATTCCTTGCGCAGAGTAGGACTTTATCATTGGAAACTTTTGAGCTAATTTTGTCTCAAAATTTGAAGATTCTTCCAATAAAAATAGAGAAAGACTTCCAGTTGCATTCGGTAACTTTATGAGTCGTTTTTTAGGGTTGATTTGTGAACTTACGAAGTTGTTAAAACGATCTATATCAAAAAACATTAACTCGTATTCTGATGGCAAATTCTTAACTTGACGGGGGTTGTTCTGTTGGGTAATAATTTTATTTTTATCGAGTTTCCTAAAAAAATCTTGTGCATTAATTCCTTCGAAAGGTATCATGAAAAGAATAAAAATAAAAACTAGGGGATAAGTTTTCATAGTATGATTTTTAAATTATTTTTTAGTAAATATAATGAAAATAATTACCTTTACAGCATGCTTCTTATGAACAAAGAGATCCTTTTAAAAGACTTAAATATAAAAGATTATAAAGAAACTTGGGACTATCAAACCAATTTACTTCAGGAAATTGTTGACACAAAAATAAACAATAGAAAAAGCAATTTCCAAGTAACTACTAAAAATCATTTTTTATTTGTGGAACACCCTCATGTATATACATTAGGAAAGAGTGGTGATCTAAGTAATTTATTGCTTACTGAAAAACAGCTTGAAGAAAAAGGAGCTACTTTTTATAAAATAAATCGTGGTGGAGACATTACTTATCATGGCCCTGGTCAAATTGTTGGATATCCCATTTTAGATTTAGAAAACTTCTTTACAGACATTCATAAATACTTGCGTTTATTAGAGGAGGCTATTATTTTGACCCTTGCTGAATATGGTCTAAAAGGAGCAAGAAGTGAAGGTGAAACAGGTGTGTGGCTCGATGTTGGTTCGCCTTTTGCTCGGAAGATTTGTGCACTTGGAATTCGTTCCTCTCGTTGGGTAACCATGCACGGATTTGCCCTGAATGTAAATGTTAATTTAGGCTATTTTGACCATATTATCCCTTGCGGAATTAAAGGAAAAGCAGTGACTTCTATGGAGGCTGAATTGAATAAAAAAATAGACTTAGAAGAAGTAAAGAAAAAAATATTGACTCATTTTAAAACACTTTTTGAGGTTAAAAAATTCATCGTTTTATAACAGCGAATCTTTCAGTACTTGTGAAGCTTATTATTTTTCTTCATTAAAGTACACCTTATAATATTTCATTTTTTTCTCTTCATCGTATCCTCTTTCTAAATATTCTGAAGCCGCTTCTGGTGCATCTACGTCTAATTTTATACTGAGATTTGTATCTAGCTTAATCTCCGTTTTAAACTTTTTTTTCTCTTTCTTTAGAACCACTCCAGAAACATCAAAATTATTTCTAATTAAGACATCATTTAAGGTTTCAAAGTGCTTTTTATAATCGTCAAACAACGCTTTGTGTTTCTCTTCCGCGAAGACTTCGTCTTTGAAATCGGCATAATCGACTGCTTCATTTTCTTTAAAATAATCTACTGTGTTTGCTAAAAAATTTCCTTGTTCATGCATTCCTAGTTCAGGTTTTATGACCTCTTCAGAAAAATCTTTACACAACTCTAGATAATTTTGAGTATGCGAATTATAATCGTCTGCTAACGTAATAGATAAAAAGTTTTTGATCCAATATTGAGCATCATAATTATTATTATCTATTGAAAGAACAACAGTACCCTGTGTATCTGTTGTATTTAGAATCAAACAACCTTTGTCAATTTTTTTGGTGGAAATTCCTTTTTGAACAACAATATCGAAGTTTTCATTATCGTCTAAATAAGTTTGAAAAAAATCAACTTTATTTTCAATTTTAAAAATGCCTACTGCTTCTGTTAAGACACCATTAAATTCTAATCCTTCTAGGAGAACAACTAATACATCTCCTGTTTTTATTTGTGCAGAACTAGACTGCTCGTACAAATGGTTTACAATATTTTTAGAATACTCTATAAAAACACCTTCTTCTTTAAAAATTTCAGACGCATAATTATTCAATTCATTTAAGCGAACGTCTGCATGATGAGAAAATCGATAACTTTGTGAAAGACTTGTGAAAGGCTTTAATAAAAAACTTTTCATCAAATCATAACTTTCTTGATCGAAACGAATTAAATCTTCGGAAAAAACATTCTGTCCACTGTTAAATTTATTAGCAACTTTGTGTAATATACATTTGGTGATTTCTGCGGTAGCTTTTTTGATCATTATCTAAAATTGGAAGGGTAAAAATAGAAAAAGTTTGAGGATGATTTTAAGAAAATGATTATAATTCTAACGTTAATTGCTCTGGCAATAATTTAAAGGTTTTTCTGTGGTACTTTGTGATACCAAATTTACGAATTCCATTTCGATGTTCTTTGGTAGGATACCCTTTATTTTTTTTCCAATTATACATAGGAAACTCTTTGTGAATTTTTTCCATGTATTCATCTCTGTAGGTTTTTGCCAATACGGATGCCGCTGCTATACTCAGGTATTTTGCATCCCCTTTGACAATGGTTTTATGGGGAATATCTCTGTAACTATTGAATTTATTACCATCAACGATAATGTATTCTGGTTCTATCTGAAGCATTTCTATTGAACGATGCATGCCTGTAATTGAGGCTTGTAAAACATTGATTTTATCTACTTCATCTTGCCAAACAAAAGAAACCGCAAAAGCAAGGGCATTTTCTTCAATAAAGGGTCTTAATTGAGCTCTTTTTTTTTCAGACAATTGCTTTGAATCATTTAAAAAGGGATGGGTAAAATCTATGGGTAAAATAACGGCTGCGGCAACAACAGGACCAGAAAGACAGCCTCTTCCGGCCTCATCTGTTCCTGCTTCTAAAGAAAAACCACTATAATTAGATGCCAACATGTTACAAAGAAAAGAAAAAAAATTTTAGATTACTGCTTCTTTAGTAATGCGCTCTTTTTTAAAAATCTAGAATGATGTTTTAAGAACCATGCTGTAATTCCTGTTTATCATGATAATTATTAACAATTATTTTCGTTTTATTATTTTACATTTGCGATTGAAGCGACTAACTATGAATAAATCATTATTTTTCTCATTACTACTTACCTTCTTTATAGCAAACGCATTGTTTTCTCAAAGACCTATGAAATTGGGTCAAAAACTTAATGGTTTTAATTCAGGAGGTAATACTCAAGAAAATACAAATACTAATTCAGGAGAAGTCTCTGTAAAATTATCTGGTAAAACAACATACACAGATTATAAAATTTTTTCTCATAAGCGAGATACGACGTTTGTAGACACAACACTAACCATTCAAAAAGACTATGCATTTAATTATTTAAGAACCGATAATTTTGAATTATTAAGCTTTCATAATCAGGGTCAAACTTTTACAAACCTTGGCTATGATTTTAGCAACCTTAAATTATTTCCAGATATTGGTTTTACCGCAAAACAATTTAGCTACTTAGATATTGACGAAATAAAATATTATGAAGTTCCTACGCCAACCACACAAATTACCTACAGAACAGGGTTGCAACAAGGGCAAGTCTTAGATGCCATTTTTACAGTAAATTTTTCAAGAAGATTAAATGTTTCGCTTTCATACAAAGGCTTAAGGTCTCTGGGCGCCTATAGGAGATCTCTGGCAAGTAATGGTAATTTTAGAGGGGCTTTTCATTATAGAACCAAAGAAAATCAATATGAAATTCGTGGACACTTAACAAGGCAAGATTTCTTTAATCAAGAAAGTGGCGGGCTTCCAGAAAGTGAAATTGAAAAATTCAAAAGTAATGGCGAAAACTATACGACAAGAGCAAGATTAGATGTGAATTTAAATGATGCTGAAAATCAATTTAATGGCAATAGAATTTATCTAGACCACAGTTATAAATTATTGTCTAGTAAAGATACCGTGAATAAAAAGGATTTTAGTAATTTAAAAATAGGCCATGTTTTTACCAATGAAAAGAAATCTTACCGTTTTTCTCAGCCTACAAATTCTCCTATTTTTGGGAACGTCTCTGCATCTGGTACAACTCAAAATGAAGCGAATCAAACCTTTTCCAACAACGAATTAAATTTGGAGTTCAATTCTAAATATGTTTTAGGTAAATTTAAAGCGAAAATAAATTTTATAAATTACTCCTATGGGTACGACACTATTTTAAATACCACTAGCAATATTACGAAAACAACATTGGAAGGAAATGCCCTTTCTTTTGGAGCTGATTGGAATGCTAAAATTAAAAATTTTCAGTTGAATGCGACCGCTAATCTAACTCCAGGAAACGGAAATTTATCTGGTAATTACCTTAAAGGGGAGGCACTATATAAAAAAAAGGAGTTGTTTGAATTAAAAGGACAGGTATTGATCAGTTCTAAATCTGCAAATTTCAATAAGTTGCTCCATCAAAGTAAATTTGATGATTACAATTGGCAAAATAATTTTAGCACCATAAATACAAGGGACTTAGGTTTTTCTATCCGTTCTAAATGGATCAATAGCTCGCTTAATTTTACCAATATAGACAACTACACTTATTTTGATGAAAACAATCAGCCACAACAATTTTCGAATCAGATTACGTATTTAAAGGTAAAAGCGAATCGAGAATTTAAATATAAAAAATTTGCACTCGACAATACATTGATGTTCCAAAATGTAAGCAGTGGAAGTTCTGTTTTTCGTGTTCCAGAGATCGTAACAAGAAACACCTTATATTACGAAGACTATTGGTTTGAAGGCAAACCAATGTTAGTAAATATTGGTGCAACTTTTAACTACTTCACTAAATACAAAGCAAATGCCTACCATCCGTTATTGGCTGAATTTACTATCCAAAATACCCAAGAGATCGGCTTTCCTTCCGTAGATGTTTTCTTTAATGCACAAATAAGAAGAACTCGTTTGTATTTTAAAATTGACAATGTTACCTCTAATTTTACAGAAAAAAATTACTTTTCTGCTCCGAATTATCCGTACAGAGATTTTACAATTCGTTTTGGATTGGTATGGAACTGGTTTATTTAAGGTTTTTATAAACACAAGGATTCAAAAAAACAGCACTTTTTTAGTCAGTTAAACTTTAAAAATTACTGGTTTATTTTGGCTTAAAACGCGAACAGAAAGAATTGTTTTACTTGGTTGCTAACTGCTTAATTTTGATTTTAAAAGCTGCAAAAATGAGTGTCATAAAAGGACTTAACCAGTTAAAAATGGCATAAATAGCATAATCAAAAACAGCAACTCCTAAAACTCCAGAATGATAAGCTCCGCAGGTATTCCAAGGAATTAACACAGAGGTTACGGTCCCTGAATCTTCTAAAGTTCTACTCAAGTTTTCGGGTGCTAAACCTTTATCTTCATAAGCTTTTACATACATTTTCCCTGGAACTACAATGGCCATGTATTGGTCTGATGCTGTAAAATTTAATCCTATACAAGTAAAAACTGTACTTGAAAACAATCCGAAAATAGAATCAAACAGCGTTAAAAGAAAAGTACTAATTTTAGCTAATGCTCCAATTGCATCCATAATCCCTCCAAAAACCATAGCGCATAAGATGAGCCAAATTGTACCTAACATTTTAGACATTCCGCCTGCTGTAAATAAATCTGCTAGTGCTGCATTTTCTGTTGCTACGGATGTTTTAACTGTTATTGCTTGCATAATTCCTTTATAAGCAGAAGAAAAAGTAAGTTCTTTAGTACCCGTAATTTGTGCAACAACTTCTGGTTGAAAAATTAATGCAAAAATACTTCCTAAAATAGTACCTGCAAGCAATGCAACTAATGGTGGAGTTTTCTTAATGATTAAAAAGATAACAATTATTGGCACTAAAAATAACCAAGGTGTAATCGTGAACGCCTTGTTTATATCGGCTAATAAAACAACAGTATCTGCCTCGCCATTTGAATTTTGTGTAAACCCTATAATGATAAAAAAGATTAACGTAATGATAATGGTGGGCACGGTTGTGTAAGCCATATATTTTATATGCGTAAAGAGATCAGCACCCGCCATTGCTGGTGCTAAATTGGTCGTATCTGAAAGTGGCGACATTTTATCACCGAAATAAGCACCAGACAAAACAGCACCTGCTGTCATTCCTAAAGAAATACCAAGAGCTTCCCCAATACCTATTAATGCAATACCTACGGTTGCTGAAGTTGTCCAAGAACTACCCGTTGCAATAGAAATAATAGCACAAATTATCAAACATGCCGCTAAAAATATTGTAGGATTCAAGACTTGTAACCCATAATAAATCATCGCTGGAATAATTCCACTAATCAACCAAGTACCTGCTAAAGCACCGACCATTAAAAGAATTAAAATTGCGCCAGCTGTAGATTTTATGTTTTCTGCAACTTCATCAATCATCACCTTATAAGAAACTTTATTTCTAAACCCCACAAGCGCCGCAACAGCGCCACCTAAAAGTAAAACAAACTGATTACTACCACTCAAAGCATCATCTCCAAAAACAAAAACATTATAAGCTAACATGGCAACTAACGCTAAAACAGGAAACAAAGCCTCCCAAATATTTAACTCTTTGTTATCAATTATTTGCTGATTTCCGATGTTAACTTCTGATTGATTTTTATTCGCTTGCATTGTAAAAAATTTGGAATGTAATGTTACGCTTTTACCTACGGTTATGCAAATCAAATTGAATGGCTTATTTTTGCCCCCATGGATTCATTGACTCAAATTATTTTAGGGGCTGCTTGTGGAGAAGTTGTACTGGGTAAAAAAATTGGAAATAAAGCATTATTATTTGGAGCTATTGGAGGTACCATACCAGATCTAGATGTTTTTATTGGGCGGTTTTTATACAGCAATGAAATACAAGCGATGGCTTTTCATCGAGGGTTTATGCATTCTATTTTGTTTGCTTTCTTAGGAGCTTTTTTATTTGGATGGAGTACGTACAGACTCTATGACACTGGAAAGAGAAAGGGGAAAACAACACTGCAGAATTGGAGGTGGCTTTTCTTTTTAGCGATATTTACACACCCAATTTTAGATTGTTTTACTCCTTACGGCACCCAACTATTTGCTCCATTTTCTAACTACAGAGTTGCTTTTAATACAATTGCTGTTGCAGATCCATTCTACACAATTCCATTTTTGTTGTGTTTGATCATTATGATGTGCTACAAAAGAACTCATCAACAAAGAACATGGTGGTTAAAAACAGGAGTTTATATAAGTTCTGCCTATCTGTTTTTTACTGTTGGAAATAAACTCTATATGGATTCAGTCTTTAAAAAATCATTTAAAAAGGCGGGTATTGCTTACAATCGTTTCTCTGCACAACCCACCATATTAAATACTGTTTTATGGTATGCTGTTGCAGAAAGTGATACTCAGTACCATCTGACTTTTTATTCTTTGTTAGATAAAAAATCCATTTCAGAACATATTATTAGTGTGAATAAAAATCACTCGCTGATAGAGATGAATGACAAAAATTTACAACGCTTATCGTGGTTTAGTAATGGCTATTATAACCTCTCCAAACAAAAAGAAACAGCTACATATAAATACGTAGATTTACGATATCCAATGCTAAATCCTACCGATCAAAATTCGAGTGTTTTTAATTTTACGCTCTTTTATAAAGACAACCAATGGGATATACTTCCTTTTAGTGGGACTGCTCCGAAAAAAGAAGATTTTACTAATTTTATAACTCGTTTGAAAGGAGTTTAAGTTTCTATCCTAGAATTGATTTCCTGGGGTTGATTTCCTAGAGTTGATTTGCTAGAAATTAACAAATACAAAAGAAGCTTCCATTACAAAATACCCAAGGCTATCATACAAGATTTCATCAGTTCGTAAGTGCTCTCAATATCATCATCCAAGCCAATAGAAAAACGAATTAAACCGTCTGTTAATCCCATTTCTTTTTGTTCGTCTTCTGAAATTTCTGAGGAAGTCGAAGTTCCTGGCGCACTAAAAAGCGTTTTATAAAAGCCTAAACTAACCGCTAAATACCCAATATTTTTTTGCTGCATTAACTCCATTAGAGCATTCGCTTTCTCTAAAGAGCCAACGTCAATGGTTAACATCCCTCCAAAGCCATAGGCAGTATTCATCATAGATTTAAATAATTGATGCGAAGGATGCGACTCCAACCCTGGATAGACTGTTTTTATTCCATCAGCTTCAAATTGATGCGCTAAAAAAGAAGCATTATTACTATGTTGTTTCATTCTAATAGGAAGCGTTCTCATATTTTTTAAAATAGAGGCTGCTCGTAAACTATCCATCGTAGCCCCCAACAACATGCTTGCACCGTCATTTACATTTCGTAAATCATCGATAAACTCTTGAGTACCACAAGCGACTCCTCCAACAGCATCTGAAGTCCCATTTATAAATTTTGTAAGACTGTGACATACCACATCTGCACCCAACGTAGCTGGAGATATTGACAAGGGTGAAAAGGTATTGTCTACCACTAATTTTAAATTATATTTCTTCGCCAAAGCAGATAAAGCCCTGATGTCTGCTACTTCCAACAAAGGATTGCTAACAGTCTCACAAAACAATACTTTCGTGTTTTTTGTGATGGCGGCTTCTACAATATCTAATTTTGTTATATCTACAAATGTGGTTGTAATTCCCAATCTTGGTGTGAAATTTTTTAAGAACGCATAAGTTCCTCCATAAATGGTTCTGCTCGAAACAATGTGCTCTCCTGCACCAACTAACTGCAATAGCACAGGGGTTATCGCACCCATTCCTGAAGCAGACACATTGGCTGTTTCTGTTCCTTCCATAGCTGCTAAAGCTTC
>Ga0102907_1000498_pt1 | contig 12506 bp, 13 predicted proteins | sample Colrivmet1556B02_FD_79136 | JGI IMG/M metagenome (GOLD analysis project Ga0102907, IMG submission 79136) | Estuarine microbial communities from the Columbia River estuary - metaG 1556B-02 | ecosystem: Environmental > Aquatic > Marine > Intertidal zone > Estuary | place: USA: Columbia River...
TCTAAGTTGGTTGGTTATTGCAAAAATGAAGAATATATTTGTGATCAAATTGGACAAGGCCCAAAACAACTGTAGTTGATGAGTAAAGGACCATTATTTTATGCTAAAATTCTTCTCTTCGGAGAATATGGAATTATAAAAGATTCCATGGGCTTGTCGATTCCCTATAATTATTACAAAGGTGCATTTCAGTATTCTGAAGTCGAAACGGACGAAACGAAAGACTCGAATGCCCATCTATTAAAATATTTAAAGCACCTCCAAAAACTTCAAAACAACAGCGAATTAAAAGCAGACTTAAATCTTACAGCTTTCGCTGAAGAGATAAATTCGGGTTTACATTTTGATTCAAGTATTCCAAGAGGTTTTGGTGTGGGTAGTTCAGGTGCGCTAGTTGCAGCTATCTACGATAGATACGCAGACAGCAAAATTTCATCAGACGCAGGTTTAAACCGCGAGAGCATTGTTGAATTAAAAGCCATTTTCTCTCAGATGGAATCTTATTTCCATGGAAAGAGCAGCGGAATCGATCCAACGATTTGTTATTTAAACCTTCCCCTTTTAATAAAAAGTAAAGACGATTTAGGCACAGTTACTATTCCAGAAGAAGGTATTGGCGAAGGCGCTATTTTCTTAATAAACTCTGGTCAGCCTGGCGAAACAGAGCCAATGGTAAATATCTTCATGGAGAAGCTGAAAGAAGAAGGTTTTAGAAAGATGTTGAAAGAACAGTTTGTAACCTACAATGATGCTTGCATTAAGTCTTTTCTTAAAGGAGACATGAAGCCTTTGTTCTCAAACTTGAAAGACTTGTCTAAACTCGCTTTAGATTATTTCACTCCAATGATTCCTAATGATTTCCATGCCATATGGAAAAAGGGAATCGAATCGAACGCTTTCTATTTAAAATTGTGCGGCTCTGGTGGTGGCGGTTTTATTTTAGGCTTTACCCGTGATTATAAAAAAGCAGAACCACTTCTTGTGGGCTATGACCACGAGGTAATCTATAAGTTTTAATGCGGGCACTTTCTGCTCAAAAATTATTTTTCCTTAAAGTAACAGCTTTGCTTTCCATCATTCGATGGTATGTTATTGGTCTTGTAGCACTGGCTCAAATCATTGTAAGCATTTTCGTTATCAATACGCGTACAGAATGGAAGTCTGCAGTTTCAGATATTAACCTTTGGATCATTTTAGTCTGTACCGCATTGACCATCGCTGCTGGCTTTGCCATAAATAATTTTTACGATTCTGAACGTGATTTAATTAATCGACCACAACGTACACTTTTCGAAAGGTTAGTGAGCAAGCGATTTATCTTTCGTTTCTACTTTGGTACCAACGCGCTCGTTTTTGCTTTAGCCCTTTTAATATCATGGCGAGCACTTGTCTTTTACTTGGTGTATGCTGCTGGCCTTTGGTACTATAGTCACAAGATTAAGAAAGCGACATTTCTAGGAAACTTTGCTGCGGCTTTGCTCTCTGTAGCGCCTTTCTTTGCCATTTTTGTGTATTACCATTATTTCAGCTGGCCGATATTTTTCTACGTCTCGTTTATTTTGTTCTTGATTTTAACCCGTGACATTATTAAAGATTTACAAACCCAGAAAGGAGATGTATTGTACGATTACCAAACTTTGCCTGCAGTGTATGGTGAAGAAAAAACCAAAACGCTTATTATACTTTTAACTGCACTTAGTTACGTGCCTGCCTTTATTTCATATTCCTTGTTTCCAGAGCATCTTCAGATTTATCTGGCTATATGTTTAAGCTTGATTACGATTGTTAATGTGGCCATTTTCAGAGCGAATAAACCACGACACTATTTTATAATAAACCAGTTTTACAAAATACTTATTGGCACCAGCATGTTGATGATCGTGTTTTTATAAAAACAAAACGCCCTCAATTTCTTGAAGGCGCTCTTAATCATTTTTTAATAATATTAGCCATTAACGGCTACAACATCATCTACCAAAGTCGGTAACATTTGTTGCAATATATTTTGAATACCTGACTTTAACGTTGCTGTAGAAGACGGACATCCGCTGCAAGCACCTTGTAACAATACATTTACTTTTTTGTCTTCATAAGAAATAAACGCAATGTTTCCACCATCACCTTGCACAGCAGGTTTAACATACTCTTCCAAAATATCGACTATTCTTTTTTCCACTTCACCCAAGTCTTCAATATTTGGTAGAACTACGCCTGGCGCAGCGCTAGAACCTGAAGCGTCAGAAGCTGGTTGAGAAATAGCTTTAGTTCCCGGATCTTCCATTATAAAACCAGAGTTCTTAGACAGATACTCTGTCATGAATGTTCTGATTTCCATCGCTACATCATCCCATTCAACAATGTTAAATTTTGTGATTGACAAATAGTTACCAGAAACAAATATTTCCTTCACAAATGGAAAGTGAAAAAGCTTAGATGCTAGTTCGCAATCTACCGCTTCTTCTATGTTCTTTATTTCAACACTGTCAAATTCAATTAACCTCTTGTTTGCCACAAACTTCATTACACCTGGGTTAGGCGTCATTTCCGCATATACACTTACTGGCACTCTTTCAATCATCACTTTTAATTTTGGGTCGCAAAGATAGTTGACGAAACCCATATATCGTCTTACTTTGCGAGCGTTTAAATTTTATGATTATGGCGCTTGTAAAAGAAGTTGAAGGAAAAAGACCCGAGATGGGTTCAGATTGTTATTTGGCTGAAAATTCCACTATTGTGGGAGATGTAAAAATGGGCGACCAGTGCAGCGTGTGGTTTGGGGCAGTAGTCCGCGGAGACGTAAACTATATCCGCATGGGCAACAAAGTGAACATACAAGACAACGCAACAGTGCATGGCACATACCAAAAGTTTCCAACGTTTTTAGGCAATAATGTATCTGTTGGGCATAATGCTATAGTCCACGGTTGCACCATAAAAGACAATGTCCTCATTGGCATGGGTAGTATTGTCATGGATGGATGTATTGTAGAAAGTAATTCTATAGTCGCGGCAGGAGCAGTGGTTTTAGAAGGTACACATATAGAATCTGGATGCATTTATGCTGGCGTTCCTGCCAAGAAAGTAAAAGATATAACTCCAGAATTGGTAAAAGGGCAAATTGACAGAATTGCAAACAGCTATGTAAAATATTCAGGTTGGTTTAAATCTGATGCAATGAAAGGCTAAGCCAACTACTTCCAGATATTTTGCTCTTGCAAATGGATGTTTTTACCAAACATCAGTTGGGCTATTTGTTCGAAAACAACCGTGTAATCTGAAACGTAAAATGAATAAGTGCCTGGCTCAGAACTTGAGTTTAGTAAACTCAACGCACCTAGAACCTCTTTTAATTTTTTAGAAACAATCTCTGGAGAGTCAATTAATGTAATAGAGTTTCGTTTCAATTGCTCAATTTCATCTTGAATATGCGGATAATGTGTACAGCCTAAAATAAGCGCTTCAATATTTTTTAAAATATCATCAGACAAGTAATGCCGCAGTGCCGAGGATGAAATTGAAGTGCTACTTAAACCCTCTTCTATTATCGGCACGAGCAAAGGCGTAGTCAAAGAAAAAACCTCAACTTGAGCATTCAACTCTTGTATTTTATTGGTATACGTTTTTGACGAGACTGTGGCTCGGGTGCCAATCACACCAACTTTAGTATAGCCAGATTCTAATCCAATATATTTGGCTACAGGGTCTATTACGTTGAAGATTGGCACAACATCACCAAAGCGCTCTTGAAGCACTTTAAAAGCAACCGCAGAAGCTGAATTACACGCAACTAAAATCGCCTTCACCTGATGTGATTCGATCAGGTACTCTGCAATACCTAAACTGTAGTTTTGAATTGCTTCTGGGCTTTTATCCCCGTAAGGCAAATGCGCTGTATCTCCAAAATATACAAGGTCTTCATTTGGCAATAGCTCGCTCAATGCATTGGCAACAGTTAAGCCACCAACACCAGAATCGAAAACACCTATTGCTTTATTGTTCATTGTAATTGTATAGATACAAAAAACCCGATTAACTTTTCAGTAAATCGGGCTTCTTAAATTTTTTAATCAGATTACATTCCCAATTTCTCTTTCACGAAAGGAGCTAAGTCTGTACCGCCATCTTTATAAATAACGACACCTCTACTTGGTGAAGCATCTAAAACATAAGCGAAACCTTTGTCTTTGGCAGTTGCATTTACGGCTTCCTGCAATTTCGTGATAATAGGTTGCATTAATTCTACTTGCTTACCGCTAATTTGCTCTTGTGCTTGTTGTTGAAATTCATAAATCTTTTGCTGAGAAGCATATAAATCTTCTTGCTTTGATTTAACCATCAATTCACTCCAACCACTGTTTGCTCCGTTCTCTAATTCAGTCATTTTGTTTTGGTATTCTTCTTCCAAAAACTTCATGTCATTTTGAAGAACTTCTGCAAACTTCTTCATTTCCTCTTCAGCAACTTTTGTTTCTGGCATTGTACCCAAAAGTTCATCTACATTGACATAAGCAACTTTGTGCTGAGCATTCATGCCCAAGGCAAAAGTCATTACTACTGCTAACAGTACTGTACGCATCTTTCTTTTAATTTAAATTGTTGTCTATTAATATCCTAAACTTTCAAGCACTTCATCGCTAAGGTCTGCCTTAGGGTTGGTGTATAACATCATCAACTCGCTAGCTTTATCAAAAACTATGTCGTACTTCTTTTGTTTTGCCACAGATTGTATGGCATTATAAATCTGATCTTGAATTGGTTTTATTAATTCTAATCGCTTTTTAAACAGTTCACCTTCAGGACCGAAATACTGTTGTTGCAAAGTGCGTGCCTCGGTTTTTTTCTCGTCTATTAATTTCTCTCTTTCCGAAACCATTTCTTCGGTTAACAGAATTTTTTCTGCATTCAATGCGACCTGAAGGGCTTCTGATTCAGAAAACAAGGATTCGATTTCACCTTGCCATTGGGCCGACATGTTATCTAATTGAGATTGCGCTTGTTTATAATCTGGAATATTTGACAAAATATATTCAGAGTCAACATAGCCGTATTTCTGCCCGAAAACCGATGCTGAACTTGCTAAAACAAATGCTATTGATAAAATTAAACCTCTCATGCAGCCGCGCGAATTTAGATAAATTAGAATTGCTGACCAATAATAAAATGAGTCTGCCATCCGCTCGGATAAATGCCATTATTTACAGGGTCAAATCCGTATCCAACATCAAATCCTAATAAACCAAACATTGGCATAAATACTCTAACTCCGCCACCTGCAGAACGCTTCAACGTGAACGGCTCATATTTGGTAATGTCATCTTGGTTGGTACCTCCTTCAAAGAACCCTAGAATAAATATTCTTGCAGATGGATTCGATGTAATCTGATACCTTAACTCTAACGAGAATTTATTGTAAACAGTACCTCCTGTTGGATTTAATGGATAGCCCGGTGTAATTGAAGTGTTTGGGTACCCTCTCAAACCAATAATATCTCTACCATCTAATGCAAAGTTTTGAAGACCATCACCACCTAAGAAGAAACGCTCGAATGGAGGAATACCAATTGCATCATTGTAGTCTCCTAAGAAACCAAATTCTCCATGTGCTCTAAAAACAAAGTTTTCACTATTTGCGATACTCGCAAACCAGTCCATGTTCAATTTCCACTTATGGTATTCTAACAAACGGTATTTATCTGCTGGCAAAATATTCTCGTAATCTTTATCTTGAATCAAAGAAAATGGAGGCGTTAACTCTGCTGTGAAAGTTATGTTAGCACCGCGCGTTGGGAAAATAGGTTGATCTGTGTTGTTACGTGTCAGAACAAACTTGTAATTGATGTTGTTTGAAATACCGTTGTTGTAATTCAAGAAACCCGTGTTGTAGTTTCTCATATCAAACTTTCTAAACTCAATGGCTTGATACAACGAGAAATAGTCATCTGGCCACTTAACTCGTTTTCCTAAACCAACATTAATACCTGTAATATTTAACTGCTGCCTGTTTGGGTTTCCTTTATCCACACCATTCGACTGAATGTTATGATATACTGAAACCGTTAATGAATTTGGTTTTCTACCACCTAACCATGGCTCAGTAAAAGAAAAGTTATACGATTGGAAAAACGCACCATTCGACTGAGCTCTTAAACTAATGGTCTGTCCATCACCTGCCGGCAAAGGAGTCCACGAATCTAAATCCAAAATATTTTTAGCCGAAAAGTTATTAAAGTTCAAACCAAGTGTTCCGACCAAACGGCCTCCACCCCAACCACCTTGCAATTCTAGTTGACTGGTTGATTGTTCCGCAACAACATACTCAATATCAACAGTACCCGTTTCCGCATTAGGCGTAGGCCTTACATCTAGTTGTTGTGGATCGAAATAGCCCAATTGAGAAAGTTCTCGCATGGTTCTTTGAATATCTGAGCGACTAAATAAATCCCCTGGACGCGTTCTCAATTCTCGATAGATAACATGATCATTTGTTCTATCGTTTCCACTAACCGTAATTTTGTTGACAGTTGCTTGCCTGCCTTCAGTGATTCTAATTTCTATGTCTATAGAATCACCATCAATAGACTTTTCTACAGGCATCACGTTACTAAACAAGTAACCATTATCTAGGTAAAGTGAATGGATATCATCGCCAGCTGGAGAACCCATTACACGCTCAGATAAATATGATGAATTGTAAATATCACCCGTTTGAATCTGTAAAAAACGTCTTAATGTCTCTGTGGAATACTTAGAGTTTCCTAAGAACTCGATATCTCTAAAATAGAACTGACGCCCTTCTTCAATCCATAATTCTATATGCACATATTCCGGAGAAGTTTGATAAACCGTATCACGTAAAATCCTTGCGTTCCTATACCCTTGTTCGTTGTATTTGTTAATCAGCTTAAGCTTATCCGCTTTGTACTCAACCTCCAAAAATTTAGCGGATTTAAAAACATTCCAATTTTTCTTGCGGGTTTTCTTCATAGAGCGCTGCAACTTGGCCGCATCCATATTGTCGTTACCATGAAGAGTTATTTCACCAACCTTTACCTTTTTACCTTGTTTAACCCGAATACCCATTAAAACAGCATTGTTCATTAGGGTATCTATCTCAGTAGAAATCTTTACAGTCGCATTCAAAAAACCTTTCTCCTTGTAGTATTTCTTGATGCGGTACTCTGAAGTCTTCACAAGGTTTTCTGTTACAATCTTCCCTCTCTTTAAACTCAGTTGCTCACGCAAATCATCTTGTTGAGATTTTGAAGTACCAGTAAAATAGAAACGAGATAATTTCGGTAATTCTTCCAACTGAAATTCCAAGAAAACAGTCGCCCCTTGTTTTTCAGTTACAAATATTTTAATGTCTTGAAACATACCTTGTTTCCAAAGTGTGTTAAGTGCTTTTTGTGCTTTATCACTTGGAAAAGCAATCTTCTCACCAACGGTTAAACCCGAAAGCATGATGACTACATTTTTATCTAAGTTTTCTGCCCCTGTAACCTGAATACCACCGATAGTATACTCCACACCAGGAACAACATCAATACCAGAAGGCGTTTGCGCTTTTAGAGAAATGGTAAAAACAAAAAGAAGTAAAATGTAAACGTATTTGAAATTCCTCAAGACTAGCCTTTATTTAATTGTTCACTGGTTTTACCAAATCTTCTTTCACGATTTTGGTAGGTCCAAATAGCTTTGAAAAACTCTTCATTAGAAAAATCTGGCCACAGCGTCTCTGTAAAATATAATTCTGAATAGGCTATTTGCCATAGCAAGTAATTACTTATTCTTTGTTCACCGCTGGTGCGGATTAATAAATCTGGATCAGGCATTTCTGCCGTGTATAAATTCTTACTCAATGTCTCTTCAGTTATATCTTCGGGCTTCAACTTACCCTCTTGCACCTGCTTAGCTATTGCTTGTGTGGCACTTTTTATTTCATCTCTAGATCCATAGCTCAATGCTAAGGTTAGAGTCAATCTGCTATTTCCAGAAGTTTCATCCATTACATTCTGCAATTTCTTTGCCACATCTTTTGGCAACGAATTCAAATCGCCAATGGCATTTAAACGGATGTCGTTTTTTGTGAGCGTACTTATTTCCTTTTTTAATGTAGAGACTAAAAGACGCATTAAGGCATTCACCTCATATTTTGGTCTACTCCAATTTTCAGTGGAAAAAGCGTAAACTGTAAGAAACTTAACTCCAGTCTCAGCAGCGGTAGTCGTAAGCGAACGCAAGGCTGCAACACCTTTTTCGTGACCTTTTACCCTTGTGCCAAAACCTTGTTTTTTGGCCCATCTGCCATTGCCATCCATAATAATGGCAACGTGTTTTGGAATATTATTCTTATCTAACTCTTCAGCCGTCATTCTCCTAAAATCTTTTGCATCGTTCTCCCTTGGGAGTTAGTGCAACAAAAAGCGTAAAACCACTAAACACATACCAGTCGTTCTTTCCGGCATCGGCACGCAACGTTCCTGTCTTGTCTGTATCCGTTAACGATCTATCTGAAAAATAGCCCGCTATATCTCCATTTTCATTAGCCAGTCTTTGTGCATCTACATAACTGCCACTCGCATCATCTAAAAAATCAGTACTTGTACTTCTGAATCCAATCTCAGCAGAAAAACTCACGTTTTCTGAAACCGAAACCCGATACCCTAGACCAAATGGAATATTTAAACCCCACAAACCATAAGGTGCCGTATTGGACAAACTTGACCCTTGCCCTTCTGTTCCTAATGGTTGAAGTTCATAAAAATCGCCTTCGAAGGTAGCTTTCGGATTGAATTTAAAAAAACCAAGTCCACCAAAAATATACGGTGTATGCCAGTGCTTTTTAGACCCTGTCACATATTCAAAAAAATTGAATTCTATCATTAACGCACCTTCATAGATTGAAGATTCGAAATCGAGGTTTCTGTTTGTTTTAAACTTCGATGGAGAATCAGAATCTTTGGCACTTACTTGACCGTAAGTTCCCTGTACTCTAAGCCCATAGCGCTCGTCAAATTGGTAGCGGTAAACTATACCTGCAGAATAGCCTTTTGGGATAAAGCCGTAACCCACATCGCCCACAAAATTAGAAGTACCGCCATACAGGCCGAGTTCTGCCAATTGTGCCCACCCAAAAACTGGAAGAAACATTAGAATAGCGATATGTCTGTGTAGCTTGTTCATGCGGTGAGAAGCCCCAAAATTGCGGGCAAATATAACCATTTAGAGAGTTAAAAAAGTCTTAAATTTCAAGGGTTTAGTTGCGTCTATCAAGTCCCCAAAGCAACTTATTTCTGAGGGTTGCAGGGAAGTTCTGAAGGGCTGTTTTAACGAACTTAATTTGGAAAGGTGCACAGCACAATTCCACTTCCGATTTATTCGCCATTGTATAGATTCTCGAATCCAACGAAAGGAGGTATTCCTCTTCTCTACTTTCCACCTTAAACCTAATCTCAACATTGTTTGGTATAACGAAGGGACGCACAGTTAAATTATGCGGAGCAATGGGTGTAATGATAAAATTTTGAGAACCCGGCATCACAATCGGTCCGCCACAGCTTAAAGAATAACCAGTAGAACCCGTTGGCGTAGACAACATTAAACCATCTGCCCAATATGAATTTAGGTATTCATCGTCTATCCAAGCATGCACAGTAAGCATAGTAGTGGTATCTTTTCTGCTAATTGCTACTTCATTTAATGCGAAGTTTGGATCGAAGTTAACATCAGAAAGAGTCGACTTAACGCTAATCAACTGCCTTTCATCAAATGTATACTCGCCATTTAAAATAGCATCTGCTGCATCTTCAACCTCATCCTTAGAAACATTGGCAAGAAATCCTAAACGTCCAGTATTTATACCCAGAATTGGCACGCCTGTGTCTCTCACAAAAGTTGTAGAATCTAATAGAGTTCCATCGCCACCAATAGTCAATAAAATATCAGCGTTTAGCTCTTTGAATGTTTCATGAGAATTATAGGTATTGAAACCCAAATTCATGTCGCAATGGGTAGTTAGAAATTTGTTGAATTTATCGTTAACGCAGATGGATATTCCTGCATTATCCAATTTATTATAGAGTAGTTCTAGTTGTTTCCTAGAGTCTTGGGTAATTTCCTTACCATAAATCGCAACCTTCATACACCCAATTCTTTTCTTTTTGCAAAGCGGCAAACATAATTGGATTGTATCATCATCAGTTAGATATTTAGGTATTTAATAAAGTTTTCATATCTAAACTGCAAGTCCAGCTCGTCAGAGCTTTGATGATACGCTGCTGCAACTTCATATTCATAGCGACTTAAAGACTGCATAATAGCAGAAAGGTCCGTTTTATTAATTTTAATCGTTAGCTCTAGCTGAGTGTTATCAGGTCTAGAGGTAACATAAAAAGCCAAAATCTTTGCATCATCAGACTCTACAATTTGAACAATTTGAGAAAGGAAAAAATCATTCTCGTTTACTTTTAAAATTAATATCCCCCCAGGAGATTCAATGCTCAACATTTGCCCGATTCCGTTTATGATGTCGAAAGGGCTTAAGTAGCCTAAATATTCCTCCTTGGCATTTAAAACTGGTAATATTGAAAGTTTGAATTCACTAAAAAGTTTAATTGCATCGAAGATGTGACGGTCTTCAGAAATGAAGATTCTGATCAATTTAGAACTCCCTTCTTTAACTGTGTTTTCATGATCAAAGGCATCTAATAAATCGCCTTCAGAAACCAAGCCCATATACTCTCCATTTTCGAATACTGGCAGATGGTAGACTTTGTTCTCATCGAACAAGCCTAATGCAAACTCTACCGAATCTGTAGATTTTACAGGACTAACATCACTCTTAATAAGATCTGAATGAATCATACTTTTTCTTCTTTGGCAAACTTACCATTTTTTACTTTTGGCACTCATTTTTCGAACTATGACGAAACTAAGCGTAAACATTAATAAAATCGCAACCATCAGAAATGCCCGTGGCGGCAATACTCCTAATTTAGTTGATGTTGCTAAAGATTGTGAACGCTTTGGAGCGCAAGGCATCACTGTTCATCCACGCCCAGATGAAAGGCACATTCGCTATGAAGATGTCCGTCAACTGCAACCCATCGTTACTACAGAATTTAACATAGAAGGTTATCCTACTAACGACTTTATTGAGCTTGTATTACGCAACAAACCACATCAGGTCACATTAGTGCCAGATTCTCCAGAAGTATTAACGTCTAACGCGGGATGGGACACCATTACCCACCAAGATTTTCTAAAAGAAACGGTATCCACTTTTAAAAACGAAGGCATCCGCACTTCTTTGTTCATTGAAACCAATGATGACTTAATTCGTGCTGCAAAAGACACAGGAGCAGATAGAATTGAATTGTATACCGAAGACTACGCAAGTCATTTCAAAGCAAATAAAGAAGCTGCTATTCAACCCTACACCGAAAGCGCTTTAATTGCCCAAGAGCTTGGACTAGGCATTAATGCAGGCCACGACTTGAGTTTAGAAAACCTAGCCTATTTCGCTAAAAACATTCCAGGACTTTTAGAAGTTTCTATTGGTCACGCTTTAATCAGCGATGCATTGTATTACGGTCTTGAGAACACAATTCAAATGTATTTGAGAAAGTTGAATTTCTAGATTTTCACTTCACGTGAATGAAAAGAGAAAACCGGCTTACTTCGATTGAATCTGTAACTAAATATTGGCTTAAATCAACACCTCTTTTTTTATAAGCCCCCCCAGAATCACCCTCATCATGTTCGGCAACTATCAAGTCGGCATTGTAATATTCAATCGGCTTATCAATTTCTTTAAAGATCAAATAACTGTCCCAAATAGGGAATGCCAATTGCCTTTTCGAGGTAAAGTTTAAAGAGGGTGCCCAGGAACCGATGAGCACTGAAACATTATCATCCTGAGCTACCCTTTTATTCATTTCAATCAACCGGAATTGACGATTGCCAAAGTCTTCTTTTAACGCTTTGCCTGTATATGTTAGCAACACAATGGCCAGAAAAATTGAAGCAAATTTTGGAATAACTTCGAGTATGTATCTTGATTCATTCACCAAGATGACAAGCAGCACAAAGCTCGCAGCATACAGACCTACCGCATACCGTGGCGGGAAATAGATCATAAACATCCCTGAGAATTCATACAGCCATATCACCAAAAATGGTAACAGCATCAGTAGTTTTTTCCACCAGAATTTTGCGGCCAGCGTCAAAAGGAAGAAACCAATCATTGCCCAGACTAAAACTAAAAATCGCCCTTGAGCAGATTGAAAATGCAAGCCCCAATTGAAGTTGAATACCTCAACTAACGTATACTTTTTAGCTTGGTAGTATTCTGGAACTTGGTTGTAGATATAATTAAACAATTCTGTTTGTTGGAGAATTACGAACAGAAACAAAAAGAATACTGGTAGGCTCCCGATAATGAGTCCGTAGAACCTTTTTTTTCTATTTAGACCGGACAATGGAATGAGAAATGCACTCACCAA
>Ga0102907_1000511_pt1 | contig 12409 bp, 17 predicted proteins | sample Colrivmet1556B02_FD_79136 | JGI IMG/M metagenome (GOLD analysis project Ga0102907, IMG submission 79136) | Estuarine microbial communities from the Columbia River estuary - metaG 1556B-02 | ecosystem: Environmental > Aquatic > Marine > Intertidal zone > Estuary | place: USA: Columbia River...
ATGATTTCTTGCTCTTCAATTTTAGTTAGACCCTTAGTATCAAACAACCCACCGTCTCTGGCAATCTGTTTAATTCTCATAATCTTATCACGGGTAGTATCAAGTGTAAGGTCAAGGTAATGACAACGAGAAAGAATAGCCTCTAAGTGGTCTTTGATTTTAGTTTGTCTAGTACTATCAAACTTCAAGTTTGTAATAAAGATAACTGAACCGCTAAACTCGAATTCACCAGGAACACCCTCACGGCGTAGGAAGTTTGAATCAGAGTTCCAAGAAATACGTCTTTTCTTGCCACTATCAAGTGCGGCTTTAAGAATATTCAAGGCATCTTCATTCCAAAGAATACTATCACAGTCATCCAGAACAACAATGCTCTTGGAATCTGAATACTTATAAAGAGTACTATATAGACCAATTGCCGACATGGCACCTTTAACAAATGTATGTCGAATAGGACGATTAGCCATCATATCGAACAGACTATCTTTTTCAAGGACTTGTTCAACACCAAATGTCTTACCAACTCCTGGAGGTCCTGTAACAATCATACCTCGCACAATGCCATCAAGTGTAGCATTAGTCATTTCTTCTAAAATAGAGAAACGTTCAGCAATACGGTCAATCGCTTGTTCGTCAGTTTCAACAATTTCTTTACCAAGTTCAACATTCTCTACTTCGGTAACTTGGTCTTGATTTTCAATCTTAACTCGAACTACTTCACGACCTTTGAATGCTTTAATGTCAGACTTACTAGTATTAATTTTTACAAAATACGAACCATCTTTTGATTTTGTAATACCTTTAACTAGGGGGAATACACCATTTATATCTTTATAGTTGTAATACCCATTTTCGATTTTTACATAACTCATATTTAACCCTCTCATTTGTTTAATATAATTATATTATAGCACAGATATCATATCTGTCAAGTTTTTTCATTTTGCAAATGCCTCAAGATACTCAGCATTTTCAGTTTGTAACACTACGAACTCACCAAAATTATCATCAAATACCTTTAGTAAATTCATATAATCACCTGATGCCATTTCATCTCTAATCGTCTCACCAGGAAAATCATATTTCTTAGATAAAACCGAAGCGGCTCCTAATAGATTAAATGCATTTCCATTAGGACCATCTATATCTATGTAGATTTTGTCAAGTTTTGGTTTTAGTTCTACTGACATTATGCAACCTCTTCTATAGGAGTATAATTCTTAGGTAAACGACCGCCAGCCTCAATACATTCTTTTAATGTTTCAAAAGAAGTAAAGTTTTTAGTTCTATTATAATAAGAACTATCAACTGCGTGGCAAATTTCACTTTTGCTCATTTTAACTACTGGCTCAACTTCACTTGCTGATGCAGAACCAGAGAAAATTGCTGAAAGAACACCTAGAATTAAGAAAACTCCAATAAAACCCATAAGAAATTTCTTAACTACGTATGATAATAATGATATCATTATTTCGCTCCCTTATATTCATAAGGTTTGTTCCACTTACCTATGCTTATGTTAGTATAAAAGGCAGTATCAAAATAATCAATCATTGCATCTGAATTATCATAATATTCACGTCCACCTTCTGCATTTGCAGGTGCAGTTTTCATAATATTATCAATATCTGCGATTAATGAAGAATGTTTTCCGTAATATTCAGGATAATAATTGTTCACTTGAAGATGTCCATCAAATTTATTGATTGGAGCATTAGGATTGTGTCTATCTTCTGAGTCTAAACTTCCGTCATAGAAGTTTATTTCACCAGAAACGATAGAAACATTAAGACTTGAATAGTGTTCTCTACGAACAGAGAACTTAAGTTTGTTTTTGAAACGCTCTTTAAGAGCAACTCGAACCGCTTTTACTTCTTCTGTCGATATATAAGCCATATTTAACCCTCTCTTTTATTGAATATACTTATAGTATACACCAAAACGAGGATTTGTCAAGTTTTTGCGGGTTTTAAGTCAAATTAAACAGGATTTGGCTCTTTTTCTTTGCTTTTTTCGTCTAAAATAGTCCAACTTTCATTAAATCGCTCTAATGTACTGTCTATTATCGTGCGGCCTTTGTCCGTATCGATATATTTGTATGTTATTGACATTACAAACGGATTATCAGGCGGATGATACGCATCTGTTATCTTTGCTAACCGATGTGTCGATTTATGTTCAATTATTGTCCCTATTTTTATTACTGTTTCCATATTACACCTTTTGATTAAAGAATAACGAACTTACACTTTCTTCATTACTTACTCTGCGAATTGCTTCACCGAATAATTTTGATACTGACACTGCTCGTGTCTTTTTACAATCATTTGGGCATTTAAAATCAATACTGTCTGTGATTACAAGTTCTTCTAGCACACTGTTCTCAACTTTCTGACATGCTTTGCCCGTTAATACACCGTGTGTAATGTATGCTCGTACACTTAACGCACCAGCATCTATGATTGCCTGTGCGGCATTACATAATGTACCGCCACTATCGATAATATCATCAACTAATATCGCATGTTGACCTTCAACTTCTCCAATAATGTTCATTACTTCACTTTTGCCTGCTTTAGGTCTACGTTTGTCTACGATAGCAATATCACCATGAAACATTTCAGCAAATTTACGGGCTCTCATAGTACCACCTGCGTCAGGTGACACGAACACTGTGTTCTTATAGGCTTTATCGCCTAATCGTCTCTTAATATCTTTGGCAAATACAATACGACTTGTTAAATCATCAACTGGAATATCAAAGAAGCCTTGAATTTGTCCAGCGTGTAAGTCCATTGTCAGAACTCTATCTGCTCCGGCTTCTGTAATGAGATTTGCTACGAGTTTAGCAGTAATTGGAGTGCGACTTGCACTTTTTCTATCTTGTCTAGCATAACCAAAGTAAGGAATGACGGCTGTAATACGACTAGCACTACTACGTTTTGCCGCATCAATCATAACTAAGAGTTCCATTAGATTATCATTCACTGGTGAACTTGTACTCTGAACTATAAAGACATCTTCACCTCGAACATTCTCTAAAAACTCTACACTACTTTCACCATCTGCGAAAGTTTTTATTTCTGCGGGAACTAAAGTTGTAAAACAATAACCAGCAATTTCTTCTGCTAGTGTTAAGTTACTATTTCCTGCTATGATTTTCATGTACGTGTAATTTCCTTGTTATTTTCGACTAACTCAGCACAATCTTTTTGAATTTGTTCTAACTCCAGTTTCATAACTTCCACTTTCTCTCTTTCAAAATGTATTTCTACTATAGCCGAAGACACTTCTTGTGCCATCCTATGATAACCATCTTTCATTCCACTTTTGTAACTAAAGTATGCACAAAGACCAATAAAGACGGCTGTTATTATTACTATATCTGTTTCTATCATTTTAAACCTCTATGTTTAATTAATAATTATAACACAAAAATCTAGTTGTGTCAATTATTCGATACTTTCTTCTTTATCAACTGGGATTTCTGGTTCTTTTACGATATCTGTTTCTAGTGCAGATATCAATTCAAACATTTCATGGCAATCATATCCCGAAACTGCTAAAGCACCTTTGATATAGGTAGGATTGATAGGCAACATTGTCTCATTTATATCATGGTATGTAATTATCTTACTTCTGTAGATGATACCACGAGAAGTTAACGGAGTACATTCTTGTACATAGTAATCTATGCCGCCCAATACCATCACAGATAGTTCTTTATCTTCTAGTTCAGTTGCAAGAACAAGTAACTCTGGGTCAGTGTCAATCTTGTGTGGTTGAGAATTGTGTGCCTCAACCGTTTGTACGAATGTAAATAAAATTACAACCGTTATAAGAATTCCATATATCCAATTCTTAAATGACATGTCCCTTTTCTCTGAGCCTACGTTTCCACGCACCACCAATTTTCTGTTCAGACAATTGTTCACGCAACCAATTTAACGTTGGCTCTTTTTTATCTGCTTCAATGCTTGGATTTGTTGCTAATGATTCGATTAATTGATTAATCTCTGTTTCTGTTAAGTTTAATAGATTCATTGAATTATCCTTTTCATATATATTTCCTGTCTTAATGAGTTTCATGTATTGCTCCTTTAGTTGTGAAATTTATGTTATTATCGGTCTGTCTTATTTATCCTTTCTATATCTTCTTCTACACACTTGTCACCATACTGTACTTCTAATATGTGACATGGTTCATTTGTTTCGTTACATGCTTGGTGCCATTCATTTTTTTGAATTGTCACCGTCTGATGTTCTTTGAATGTTCCTGACCATTCAATGTCAGAGGAAGCATTTATTGTATTAAATGAGCATTCTCCTTTAAGGATATACCAATGTTCTGCTCTGTATTCATGGCGTTGCATACTTAAACTTTGACCTGGTGCTATTATTAATTCTTTAACTTTATATCCAGACTTATCATCTAATACTCTATACCAACCCCAATTACGAACAGTCTTAGGTGCTTTCCATTCTTCTAAAATCAAACTACTTGAATTCTTTTTATCTTCTCCACCAACACCCCACATAAAACCAAATCCAGGTGAAGTATCTGCAATAGATGTTGCAAATTCTACTTCAGGCGTATTGCCTTTTTTCCTGTCGCCTCCATTAGCAAATATTATTTGGTCATTTGGATAATGTGCTACGACTTGTTTAATAAAGTTGATGGCAGTGTCATCATCATCCATAAAAGTAAAGACTTCATCTACCATTTGTAAGTTATTGAGAATTGCTAGGCGCTCATTCCAAGGCATAAAAGATTTACCCTTTTTGCGTTCTAACCATTCGTCTGAATTTATGCCTACAATAAGCATATCGCCCATTTCTTTAGCGGCTTTAAGATATGAAATATGTCCCGAATGAATAGGGTCGAATCCGCCAGTTGCTAGAACTATTTTCATTTACTTCTGTCTAACCTCTTTTTGAAATCTATTGGTTAAGAAATCTAAATTCTTCTTAAGCCATTCTTTTTGAGTGTAATCTACTTTTTCTTTCCACTGCATCTTTTCATCAAGGTGGTCCATCCATGTATTTTGAATCCATGCGTTAAATTCTAAGCCCATTTTAGTCATTTTTTTCTCCTTTGTTAAGTGTATTTCTATGATTGGATGGTCGTTAACAAACTTCATTATCGTTTCGTATTGTTCACATACTCCATTTTTGATATTAGCATTACCAATATCCATCATAATCTTTTGTAATTTTAAAATAACCTGTTGGTCAACAGTCCTAGGTACTAAACAAAAATGTGCCTCGTTATGGGGTGTTAACGCAACAAAATCTTTTACTTCATAATCTACTGTACCAATTGAGTCTAACTCTATCACAATGATAAACCTCCGAAAGTATCTTCTGACACATCTTGCTTAACTCCTCCTTGTATATAAGAAGTAATCTCTGTTTCTTGTGGCGCTACTTGTACATCTGCGCCTGCAATCCATTTCTGTGTCCATGGTAGTGGATTGGCTTGTGGGACTGTATATGGACATTTTAGATTTACAGCAATCATACGCTTACAGCAAATCCATTCAATATAATCACTTAATAGTTGTGTGTTTAGTCCAATCATACTGCCGTCTTTAAATAGATAGTCTGCCCACGCTTTTTCTTGCTCTACAGCATCTACAAACATCTGAATACATTCTTCTTCTGTTTCTTTAACAATCTTAATATAATCTTTATCGTCTTTTGGTAAAATCTTTAGAAGTGATTGGGTAGATGCTAAGTGCAAGTTTTCATCACGTGCAATTAGTTTAATAATCTTAGCATTGCCTTCCATCTTTTTAAGTTCAGCAAACGCCCAACTACAAGCAAACGATACATAGAAACGAACACCTTCTAAAATGTTTACACTCATTAGTGTTTTGTATAATGATTTCTTAAGTTCGTATAAGTCTACTTCAACTTTCTTGCCGTTGACTGTATGTTTACCTTCACCTAGTAATTGATACTTCAATGATAGGTCAATAAGTTCATCATAATTAGTACTAATAGCATCAGCACAGTCTGTAATCTCTGAAATGTTCATCATTTCATCAAATACTTTACTAGGATTAGCATATACATTACGAATAATATGTGTATAACTACGACTGTGAATTGTTTCACTGAATGTCCAAGTCTGAATCCACGCTTCTAGTTCTGGAATACTTACTAGTGGTCCAAATGCTTCTACTGGCGCACGACCTTGTACACTATCTAATATGATTTGTCTTTTTAAATTTGCTGTAAAGATATGTCTTTCGTTCTCTGTAAGATTATTAAAGTCATTTGCATCCTTATGACAATCGACTTCTTCTGGTCGCCAGAAGAAACCCAACTGCTTATCAGTTAGTTTGTCAAACTGTTTGTACTTCAACATATCATATCGTTGAATTGTTACACCGCCCGATGGGTCCAAGAAAGCCTTTGCTTTGGTGTGGTCTTGTTTATTTTTTGAATTAAATACTGTTGTCATCTTCTTTCCTCTATATTGTGCAACCTTCACAATCCTCATCATCTATTAAGGTACCGTATTCTGACGATTCCTCTGAAATTTCTTCATTTTTATCCATTGAATTTAATGCATTAATGTCCAACTCTCCTTGTCCATCAAATGTATTGAAGTAATATAGTTGTTTTCCACCATACTTATAAAACATAATAAGATGTTGTAACATCACAGACATTGGAATTTTCTCATCTTCATAATGCATTGGATTATAACTTGTGTTTACTGATATGCCTTGGTCAATATACTTTTGTAATACTGCCATAATTTTTAAGTAACCTTCTGGAGATTCTTGGTCCCATAGAAGTTCATATTTACTTTTTAACTTATGAATACCCGGAACTACTTGCTTTAACACACCGTGTTTACTTTGTTTAACACTCACCAAACTACGTGGTGGTTCAATACCATTTGTTGAGTTTGAAATCTGTGCTGATGTTTCAGCAGGCATAAGAGCCATTAATGTTGAATTTCTTACTCCGTGTTCTTTTAAATCTTCTCTAAGAGATTTCCAATCCATTCTCTCTGAGTGTTTTACTAGTTCATCAATCTCTATTTTACGAGTATCAATCGGTACTACACCATGTCCGTACTTTGTTTCATCAGATTTAGGACAAGGTCCAATCTCTTTTGCCAAATTATTTGATGCTTTAATTAGATAATAACTCCACGCTTCTGCCCATTCATCGACTAACTCTAAGTTAGGGTCAGTATAATTCGTATCATTTTTAGCCAACCAATACGCAAAATTAATAATGCCTACGCCCAAAGGTCTCCTGTTATCTGTTGCTAACTCGGCCGCAATGAGTGGATAATCTTGGTAACTCAATAGAGCATCAAGACCTCTTACTGCTAACTCGCAAGGCTTTTCAAAATCTTCTGGTGATTTAATATTACCCCAATTGATAGCACTAAGTGTACAGAGAGCAATTTCGCCCTCTTCGTCTATCACACTATTCAATGGCTTAGTCGGAAGAGTAATCTCACAACATAAATTTGATTGTTTGACTGGTGCCACTTTCGAATCGAATGAACTGTGGTCATTCGCATGGTCTACATTTTGTAGATAGATTCGACCAGTGTTCTTACGTTCATTCATAAATGATGAAAATAATTCAATCGCAGGTACTGTTTTCTTACGAATAGATGTTTTACGTTCTGCTTGTTCATATAATTCACGGAACTTATCTTGGTCATTAAAGAATGACTCGTACAATCCTGGTACATCTTGTGGTGAGAATAATGTAATATTACCACCTGTCATTAGACGTTCATACATCAACTTGTTAAACTGAACACCATAGTCCATATGACGTACACGATTATCTTCTGTACCTTTGTTGTTCTTTAATACAAGTAAATCTTCTACTTCTAAATGCCAAACAGGATAATATAATGTTGCCGCGCCACCTCTAACTCCACCTTGAGAACAAGATTTAACTGCCGCTTGAAACATTTTATAGAACGGAATAACACCAGTATGACTTGCATCGCCATTACGAATAGGTGAGTTTATTGCTCGGATACTACCCGCACCAACCCCAATTCCTGCTTTCTGAGAGACATATTTAACAATTGAACTAGATGTCGCATTGATACTATCTAAACTATCATCTGTTTCAATTAATACACAACTACTGAATTGTCTTTGTGGTGTACGAACACCTGCCATAACAGGAGTCGGCAATGAGATATCAAAAGTACTAATTGCATCGTAGTAATCTTTTACCCACTTCAAACGTTCTTCTTTATCGTAATTGCTGAATAATGTTGCCGCAATTAGCATATATGCCATTTGTGGTGTTTCGTATATCTTATGTGTTACACGATTTTGTACTAAGTACTTTCCACGAAACTGTTCCATGCCAACATATGTAATGTCGAAGTCTCTATCATGTTTGATGAAACTATTAATCTTTTCCCATTCTTCTACAGAATAATCTTCTGTTAATGCTTTGTCATAGAAACCAGATTTAGTATTCTTGTTAACTAACTCTATAATGTGACATGGTTCGAAAGCACCATACACTTCTTTTCTAATATGATAGTTAATTAGATTTCCTGCAACCCATTGATAATTTGGTGTATCTTCTGTTATTAGTTCGGCTGCCGCTTTGATTAATGTTTCTTGTATCTCACTACTTGTCATTCCACTATAAAATTGAATGTGTGATTTTAATTCAACTTCACTGGCAGATACATTGTTAATATTGTTACACGCTTCAAACACAACTTTGTGCATTTTTTCTAAATCTAAATTCTCTTTATCCCCATTTCGTTTAACTATATGAATCCCAGTCATTTTCCTCTACCCTAATATGTGTTAATCTCTGAATCTTCCATGCCTGCAACACGTAATTTTATTATGTTTGACAGTTGAAAGTGTTTAATTTCAAACCCTTTTGTAATACCTAGATACTGATTTCTAATAAGTGCTACTTGGTTTATAAGTTCACCAATCGCAACGATTTCGTCTTCACCGTCAGCATATTTCTCAGCATCTCTACTACTCAATACTTTATTATAATTTTCTAAATATTTTCTCAAATACGAACTTCTCTTCTTTCGTAACTGTATATTCAGATGTTCAAGTATTGCCTCTATCTCTTGTAATTGACCAAAACGAAGTTCAACAAACGCAGGCAGTTGGGTAGAATTTTTTTCAATATTTCCCTTTATCTTTACTTCTCTTCTCGCATCCACTAGTTCACTGTCAAAAAATTGAATACAGTTTGGGATTTCACTCCAGTCTTTTACTATTTTGCTATACCAATTCATTAGTAGTCATCTTCGTCTTCTTCATAATAATCGTCTTCATCTACTTCATCTTCAAAGTATCTGTCTAACGCAACTAAAAGTATTTGATTGCCATCAATTAACAATTCAATATCTTCACTACTCATTCCTAAATCATCGCATTGCTTTATAAACATTTCGCCGGCTTCTATTCTGTCTTTGCCGGGAATATAGTTCACTAAAGTTTCCCACAATTCGTATAGTGATTCTGATTCCAAGTTGACTCCTCTTAGTTATATCTTGTTTTGGTAAGCAATCTATTTATACAGATTGCTCAATTTTATACTTCTTCTGACTCAACTTGTTCTAACTCATGCTTCTCATCATTTAAATTTTCTTCGTTCCAATCTTTCATAACAACATCAAGTTTTTCATCTGACCAGTTCTTACGAAACTCAATCATCTCTTCGCCTGATTTTGTATTATACTTCAAACGATTACCTTGTTTCACAAGTACACCCTTTGCTTCAAAGAACTCAACCAATCCAGAGTAAGGTGACATTCCAGTTTCATATGGAATCTCTACTTGAACTCCTTCAAATGGTTTAGCATAACGTGTCTTCATTACTTTACACGCCGCTCTAATACCATGTACTTGAGACGTTTTATTACCATCAGCATCTACTTTTAGTTTCAATTTCTTCATTGCTACTACAATTGAACTAGCATAGATAAATCCTTGACCACCAGAGATTTTATCATCTGGGTCAAACATATCTTGTGATGCGTATGTATGGTTTGTAGCAACTAGTCCTACATTATAGTCACCAAACATATTCACACTATTTCTTACTAGTGCCGCTAATGCTTTTGGTTTACGACCCATATCACCTTTCATGTCACCACGATTAAACTGGTCAACATCGGTTGGGGTCATCATCATTCCAAGACTATCAATGACAAACAACACTTTTGGACGGTCTGCGTCTGGTGTGTCTGAATGGTCTTCTCTATAACCTTTCATAAAGTCTGAAATGATTTTAGCAACATCATCAATCATTGCTACATTCAATTTTAGTAGTTTTTCTGGTGTAGTATCTACATCGAGTGCGTGTAACCACGTTTCGTCTAGTGCGTTCTCACTGTCGATTAGAACTACAAAAATTCCTTGGTCTTGTGCATTTTTAACTACGTTACCTGCGGCTACAAATGATTTACCTGCGCCACTTTCACCTGCAAAGACTGTTACTTTACCTAATGGAATTCCTTTATTAAATTCTCCACTGATAAGTTTGTTTAATGTGTAATTACCCGTTGATATCCAAGTGTCTGGGTCTCTAAAACCAACACTCATACCTGGAACAGATTTTGTTATATTTTTGCGAAATTTACTCGCATCAAAGGCTCTTGCCATACGATTCTCCTTATGTGATATAAAAAGAGTAGGGGAGTATTTACTCCCCACACTCAATATTGGTCTTAGTCAGTTTTTCTACTACGAATCATTGCTAAGATATCTGCCGCATCTGACTTCGGTGCTTCAGCAGTTGTTTCTGCTGGTGCTGGAGTCGGAGTTGGTGCTGATGTTTCTGCCGGTGCTGTCGCAACTTCTTTAACTTCTTCTACTTTTGGAGCAGATGGAGTTGGAGTAGGTGCTGACGTTCCTGCTGGAACATCTAACCCATAAGGTTTATAGTGCTGTCCCCAACGAGTTGGGTCATACAATTCACCATCAACAGATGCTTCAAACATCTCTGTGATTACTCGCATGTCATCCTCAGTTGGACGCTTAGGCATAAACTCATTCAAGTCATAAAGACCATGAGTTTCGATTGCTTGGCGTTCTTCTTCATTTAGTGAACGTTCTTTACGTGACCAAGATGAAGTTGAATAGTCAGCATACTGACCTTTTTGTGTTTTAGTAAGACGGAAGTCTGTACCTTGTTCATAATCCGTTGGAAGATTATCCATGTCTGGATCCATTAGAGCCGCCTTCAATAACTTGAAGATTTGTGGTCCAATGATAAATCTACGAACTGGATTTTCTGGTTGTTCACCACCGATAGGGTCAGTTACAACCAAACCTTGGAAAACGTATGAACGCTTTTTCCAATATGTACGACCTAGGTCTTCCATTGCTGGGTCTTTAAACCAAGGACGTATCTCTGCGTGAATTGGGCACGATTCGCCCCACATTTCAACGCAAGGTACTTGAACGATTACTCGTTTAGTTTCGTCACCGCCTTTAACACCAGGGAACGGAAGTTTGATAACTTGTCGTTCTTTCCAAAAGAATGTGTTAGTGGGGTCTGAGTCTGGAAGGAATCTCAATACGGATGTATTGTCGTTGTCCATATTCCAGAAAGGGTATACAGCATCTGAACCTCTGTTTGAGGATGCATTGTCTGATGCTTTGTTGTCTTGTGCGAGTAATTTCGCACGGATTTCTGCTAGTGTTGCCATTATATTTCTCCTATATTAGCCTTTATTAGTTATTTTCTTACTATTAGTTTTATATTAGTTTTTATGTACCATACATATTTCTACTAATGATACTATTATACTTATCTTTTTTTCAAAAGTCAAGAGTTAAATGCACCTTTTTGTAAGTTTTCTTAACTTCAAAATTGTGGTGAAAATTATTTAAACCATAAAAAAGGAAGCACTTAACTCCCTTTTATTATAACACAATTAATGTGTGGTTGTCAACTAAAAAATCATATATTTTAGTAATTAGTCATATTGTTCCCAACCTAACAAGTCTAGTTTAGTTCTAATTTCCTCAACAGCATCTTGAATTCTCATTGCCATCTCAGATAGATTGTCATGATTTATTGTAGAAATGGATTCTTCAATATCGTTTAAGTGGTTTACAACCTCATCTCCTGGATTGACTTCTATTTCTGTAATATCTGTTTCTTTGCTTTCTTCCACAGCGTCTATATATTCACCAACTGCATCAGACTTTTTAAGTAAATATTCTATTTCACTTATTGGCTCTGAACTTTCGTGATAAATCCACATAGCAACCTTGTTAAGTAATTCTTCACCGTGTTGCGTTTTTAAATCATCTTCAGACATAATACCTGCTAATTTGCTAAGTCTTTCTCTATTCATTGTTTTCTACTAAAAATCGTCAACACCTGCTAAATGTCTCATTCTAACTTGGTC
>Ga0102907_1000579_pt1 | contig 11805 bp, 15 predicted proteins | sample Colrivmet1556B02_FD_79136 | JGI IMG/M metagenome (GOLD analysis project Ga0102907, IMG submission 79136) | Estuarine microbial communities from the Columbia River estuary - metaG 1556B-02 | ecosystem: Environmental > Aquatic > Marine > Intertidal zone > Estuary | place: USA: Columbia River...
GTTCTATTATGTCCATCTTGGGTCTAAGAAACAAATGATAGGTGTTGCCCAAAATAATCTGAGCCTTTATGTTCTCTTTTAACTCACGGTGATGAATACCCTTTACACTGCCGGCTGTGCCCACAGGCATAAAGATTGGCGTTTGTATCACCCCATTATCTGTGGTAATCTCTCCCGCGCGTGCTTTACTCTTTTCGTCTGATTTTTGTAATTGAAAAAACATCGGGCAAATGTAATTTTTTCACTTCATCCAAAAAGCTCTAAATCTAAGTTGATTGAATACTTTAATTATATGTTCTAAGTCAATCCATATTGAGTTAAACATTCAACACAATTCATGTTTGGATAAGACAACAGGCCCATTCAATTTGTTACTTTTGCCGCGATTTTTTAACGTAGGTAAAAGATGAAAAAACACAATTTCTCGGCTGGACCATGCATCCTTCCTCAATCTGTTTTGCAACAAGCATCAGACGCTATTAAAAACTTTGACGACTTAAATTTAAGTTTGATAGAGATATCTCACCGAAGCAAAAACTTTGTTGCCGTAATGGACGAGGCTATTGCACTTGTGAAAGAACTATTGAATGTTCCAGCGGGATATTCTGTACTGTTCTTGCAAGGTGGCGCGAGTTTAGAATTCTTAATGGTTCCATTTAACTTGATGAAAGAAGGTGGTAAATCTGCCTATCTCGAAACAGGTGCTTGGGCTAAAAAAGCTAGACAAGAATCAGAACAATTCGGAGAAACACTTGTTGTTGGAAATTCTGGAGACAAAAACTTCAACTACATCCCTAAAGGATACGAATTACCTGCAGATGCAGATTATTTCCATTTTACGTCTAACAACACCATTTTCGGTACGCAGATCAAAAACTTTGAATTGGCAAAAGACTCTTATAATGTTTGTGATATGTCTTCTGACATTTTTAGTCGCACAATAAATGTTGCTGATTTTGATTTGATTTATGCTGGAGCTCAAAAAAACATGGGTCCCGCTGGAGCAACTTTGGTAATTGTAAAAGATGAAATCTTGGGGCACACAGGAAGACACATTCCCACGATGTTAGACTACCGCACGCACATCAAAAAGGAGTCCATGTTCAATACGCCTCCTGTTTTCCCTATTTATGTTTCCATGCTTACGCTAAGATGGCTTAAAGAAAACGGTGGTGTTTCTTGGATTGAAAGTATCAATCAGCAGAAAGCAGATTTGCTTTATAAGGAGATTGACAGAAACCCATTGTTTGAAGGAACAGCAGCTGTTGAAGATCGCTCAAACATGAATGCATGTTTCGTTCTGACAGATGAAAGTAAAAAAGAAACTTTCGATGCACTTTGGAAGGAAGCTGGAGTTAATGGCTTGAACGGACACCGCGATGTTGGTGGATACCGCGCCTCTATGTACAATGCGCTTCCTCTAGAAAGTGTGCAAGTACTCGTTGATGCTATGCAACAACTAGAAAATATTTAATTAAAACTAATTGCCTTAATAAGGATATTATGAAAGTATTAGCAAACGATGGAATTTCTCAAAGTGGCGTTGACACTTTAGCGAAATTAGGTCACGAATTAGTAGATGCTAGAGTTGCTCAAGAGCAATTGATTAACTATATCAATGAAAATAAAGTTGAAGCGCTTTTAGTAAGAAGTGCAACCAAAGTTAGAACTGATATTATTGACGCCTGCCCAAGCCTGAAAGTAATTGGTCGTGGTGGTGTTGGCATGGACAACATTGATGTTGACTATGCACGTGAAAAAGGGTTGCATGTAATTAACACACCTGCAGCAAGTAGTCAGAGTGTTGCAGAATTGTGCATGGCTCACCTTTACGGGATGGTACGTTTTCTTCATGATGCTAACCGCCAAATGCCTTTGGATGGCGACAGCCGTTTTAAAGAATTAAAGAAAAATTACGGTGGAGGCATTGAGCTTCAAGGTCGTACTTTAGGGATTATTGGTTTTGGCAGAATTGGCCAAGCACTAGCTAAATTGGCTGTTGGAGTAGGAATGAAAGTTGTGATGACTGACCTAATTAAAGGCAATCGAGTAATCACGAAAGTGTTCTATGATGGTCAAACTACTGAGTTTGACATAAAAAACTTGGCTATGAATGAGTTATTGAAATCATCTGATTTCGTTTCGATTCATATTCCTGGAGGAAACTTGATTAGCAAGAAGCAAATTGAGATGATGAAAGATGGAGCTGGAATAATTAATGCTGCTAGAGGTGGTGTCATAAACGAACCTGATCTGGTAGCTGCTTTAGAAAGTGGAAAATTGAGATATGCCGCTTTGGATGTTTTCGAAAACGAACCGTCTCCAGCTGTTCAAGTACTTATGAGCCCTTTTATTTCTTTGAGCCCGCACATTGGCGCTGCTACTGAAGAAGCACAAGACAGAATTGGTGTTGAGCTTGCTGATAAAATTGACGCTATTGAAAAAGGAGAATTGTAATTTCTTTTTTAAACTTTATACCATGGCCGCCTAAAAAGCGGCCTTTTTTTATGCCTGTAAGAGCAGAACAAAATCATCGTCTCAACTGGCCAAACATTATTGACATGAAAGAATATTTAGATACTATAAAAGCTCTACTCAAAGAAAACAAAACCACTGGAGAGAATCATTCGGAAGCCATGTTGCATTACTCAAAAATGAACTTGAGTAGAATGAAACGTTGGATGAAAGCGGGGGTAATGAATCCTGAGTTAGAAGAGGCCGTTAAAGCGATTAGTGAACCCCAAACATGGGTTGTTCTCACGGAAGCATGGTGTGGCGATGCAGCTCATACTGTCCCTTTTATGGCTTTATTAGCAGAGCTTAATCCAAACATAACATTGGACATAAAGATGAGAGATGAGAATCTAGATTTAATGGACAAATATTTAACTAAAGGTGGGCGTTCCATTCCGAAGATGATTGCTTTTAACGCGTCTGAACAAGAAGTGTTTAATTGGGGTCCAAGACCAAAAAAAATGCAAGAGGCTTTTTATGAAATGAAGGAATTGAACTTACCCTATTCAGAGGTTTCCGAGTCACTTCAAAAAATGTACAATAAAGATAAAGGAATCCTATTTCAAGAAGAATTCTTAGGACTACTTTGCGAAAGCAATATTCTCGTTTAAAATGTACAGCGAATAACTCAAAATGAAGTCATAAAAAAAGGGTTGCTAAGCAACCCTTTTTTTATTTTTATTTCTTCTTCTTACCGTCAATCCACTTGCCGTTCTTAATCTCGCCCATGTAGTCAACAGTTTTAGATTTCTTGTAATGATCTATCGCTTCCATTGCTTCCTCCTTAGAATCTCTTCTAATTTTTATGGAACCGTCAGAACCTTTTGCTTTTACTTCAACATAAAAACCGTCCTTCAGTTTTTTTGGTCTCGTAGATGGTCTACCCATTACATCTTAGTTTTTTAATTCAGTGCAAGAATATAAATTTTTTTTATTTGATTTTTAATTTTTTTCTGCAAGATGTTGATTTTATAAATACTCGGATTAAAATCAGATTTAACTCTTTCAATGGAATCTGATTAATTTTTAGATATATCGAATTTATTCTAATCTCAAACTACATTTGCATACTTATTTATTCTCTTATGATTACTGTTAAACCGTTTAAGGCCTTGCGCCCCACTAGAGACAAAGCCTATTTAGTTGCTACACGTTCCTATGTGGGCTATTCAGATCAGCGCTTAGAACATAAGCTTCGCAATAACCCGTTTACTTTTTTACATGTAATCAATCCAGATGGCAAAAATGACAGCGCTTTTGGCGAAGAGCGCTTTCTAAAAGTGAAAAGAAAATTTGAACTTTTCTGCAAAGAGCGAATTTTTAAGGAGGAGGACAAGCCTTCATATTACATTTATCAACAGCGCACACCTACACATGTCTTTACAGGAATCATTGGTGCTATCTCAGTTGATGATTACAACAAAGGAAAAATAAAGAAACACGAACACACAATCTCGGCAAAAGAAAACCTATTTGCAGATTACCTTAATACTACTGGAATAAATACAGAACCGGTTCTTCTAATTCACCGTCCACTTACTACACTTAGTGAAGTCAAGAAGAAGTACATGGACGAACGTGCAGAGTATGAGTTCACCTCAACAGATAGAATCTCGCATTATATGTGGCCAGTTTCAGACACAAAAGATGTAGAGGAAATTGAAAACTCTTTTAAAGAATTAAACGAAGTCTATATCGCTGATGGTCATCACAGATCGGCTTCTTCATCTAGACTTGCTGAATTAAGAGGTGGCAATGGTGATAATTCCCATGATTATTTCATGGCGTATTTGCTTCCAGAAACAACTATAAAAATTCAAGAATTTAATCGTTTGGTTAAAACGTTGAATGGAAACTCTAAAGAAGAGTTCTTAAAAAAGATAGAAGAGAAATTCTTTATCCGCTGGATAAACGCTAGAGAATTTAAACCAAACAGCCTTCATGAAATTGGACTTTATATAGATGGAGATTGGTATGCACTTTTTACCAAACCCGGACTTTTTGATCCAGAACATCCAGTAGAACAATTGGACTGCAATATTGTTTCTACTAAAATACTTGCTCCTATTTTAGGGATTAAAGACGAGCGTCATGATTCTAACATCGATTTTCTACCAGGATCGTATGGACCAAAAGCAATTGTCAAAAAAGTAGATAGTGGAGAATTTAAAGCTGGTTTCGTGTTGTATCCAATCTCTATGGATCAGCTGAAAAACGTGGCTGATGCGGAAATGTTTATGCCACCAAAGAGCACTTACATAGAGCCAAAAATGCGAAGCGGATTAACAATCTATAATCTAGAGGACTAGGCTTTCTTTTTCTTGTTTACCAGATAGACTCCAAAAAGGATAAGACAAACACCTGCAAAAGTCGTGACACCTACTTTTTCGTCATCAAACCAGCCCCACGCTATAGCCACTATTGGAATTAAATAGGTTACGCTCGCGCTAAATATTGGCGAGGAAATTTTTATCAAATAATTAAAAAGTATCACTGCTATCGAGGTTCCTAAAACGCCAAGTATTACAATGTAACTCATGTTAATCAGAGCCTCGGGGTCCCCATTAATTTTGGCCGGGGTACCGTTGAGCAATAAGAAAATGGTTGCTGGAATACCCACAAACATGAGCGAAAGCAAGGTGATAGAAAGGGAATCTAAATGCTGTAATTTTTTACTTATTGTATTAATAGATAGCGCATAGCAAAGAGAAGCTGCAACAGCAAAAAACACGAAATACCACTTCTCTCCTAGTACATTTCCATGCGGATTAATCAAAATATAAGCACCGGTAAAGCCGATTGTGATGCCTATAACTTGAAGCCGTTTAACCCCTGTTTTAAAAAACACCATGCCTATAACTAGCGTAAACAAAGGCACCAATGAATTAACAACACCAACAACGGAGGAGTCAATTTCTGATAATGCGATTGGGAAAAGCATGTATGGAATTCCATTGCCTAAAATACCAACGATGAACAAAGGCCACAAGTCCTTCAGCTTAAAAAGCTTGAATTTCTTATATCCAATTGCAGCTGTAAACCAAAAGGCGAAAGCCAAACGAAGAGAGCCAACTTCATAAAAGTGGAATGATTCTAGGCCTCTTTTCATAAGAATAAATGAGCTACCCCATACAAGCGCCAAACCAATAAAAATGAGCCATGCTTTGTGGCGTTGTATAAATTCCATAGCGTCAAAAATAGATTTATTACAGGCTACCTAAACCTAGACATGATAGTAATTATTGATAATAATATTCCTATTTCCGATCCGTTCATTGCTTAAATTTGTTAACTTAAAATAAGTTGATATGAAAGCATTTAAAATTTTCAGTTTAGCAGTTTTAACTCTAGTAATTGCCTCGTGTAGTCATACGATTGAAGAATCTGCTGGCACAGAAGAAACACAAACAGAAACCAAAATTGCAGTTGTTGCTAACGATGCAGTAAACATGAAAGTTGATGGTATGGTTTGCGTCAATGGTTGCAAAGGGGCGATTGAAAAATCCTTAAATGGTATGGCGGGTATCAAGGCTTGCGAAATAGATTTTGAAAAAGGTATTGCGCATGTATCGTTTGATAACTCCCAAATTTCTGATGTTGAAATTCAGAAGGCTATTGAAAGTGTGAACGATGGAGCATATTCTGCAGAATTCATTACAGATAAGGAAACAGAAGCTCTAACCGAAGAAACGAATACAGCGTCTTAACAAGATAAATGAAGTACTTAAAAAATATAAAATGGCTAGCTCAAGTTGAGCTAGCCTTAATTTTTTTAGTGATTTTGGCGGGTAGTGTTGTCCGCATGACAGGCTCTGGTATGGGCTGCCCAGACTGGCCCAAATGCTATGGATTGATTATTCCACCTACGCAAGAAAGTCAGGTGCAATGGCAAGGCAATTCAACATACAGCGAGGGTCAAATGATTGTGAAGGATGAAGCTGTTTTCAAGGCAAAATCAGATTTTTCAACTACCGAGACTTACAACCCAGAAAATTGGAAACAATACACCAAGCATGACTATGCGATTTTTAATCCTGTCCACACTTGGATTGAATACATTAATCGATTAGCAAGCACTGTTGCAGGAGTACCAATGCTTTTACTCTTTTTGTATTCTTGGTTGAATTTAAGGAAAAATAAAGGTATTGCCATCTGGTCTAGTATAGCACTCATTTTACTTTTGGCAGAAGCTTGGCTAGGTAAACTTGTCGTTGATGGTAATCTTATTCCAAACCAAATCACCATACACATGCTTGGCGCTCTGCTGGTGCTAGTCGTACTTGTGGTTATTATTGAAAAAACAAGAACAGCAGAAGATTCAAATGTTCCTGACAACATAAAGACATTGGTTGCACTTTTGGCTTCATTGTTTTTCATTCAGATGTTATTAGGTACACAAGTAAGAGAGCAGGTTGATGCTATTTATAAAGAAATGAATGGAGAAAACCGAGATCAATGGATTGGGATGCTCGATTTTAAAGTATTAATCCACCGTTCCTTTTCATGGACCTCATTGATAATGGCTGGATGGATTTATTACAAAAGCAAAAAAGAGAATTTCAAAGTAGACCATATCAAAACAATTTTGATACTAATTATAACGTTAGGAGCGTCAGGTGCTCTGCTCTATTATTTAGCTTTACCAATGCTATTGCAACCTCTACACCTACTCATCTCATCTTTTGTTTTAGTGCTGTTATTTCAGTCCCTCATCAGAATAAATAAAGTAAAATGAATTATTACTATTTAGGCTTTATTTTGGCCATTTTCTTTGGCATCTATTCTACTTATTTGTTTTTAAAAGCGTCTTCACTTTATGCTCAGTACAGAGATTCAGTAAAAAGAAGAACACGCGGAGACATAGTTCTAAAAAGCTGGAAGTTTATAGTTCCATTGAAAGCTTTCGAAGCTGAAACCAAAAAAATGGGAGAAAATAGAAAGCTTCATGAGATTTACATAAAACGCTACTATATCCTAATGGGAATGATTGTTATTCTGTTGATTATTTCTTCTCTGTCAGCAAAGTATTAGATTGTTGTATTGCCAAGTTCATCTGTGGTGTCGTAATAGATTTCAAGCGCTTTAAAACCATCTTTTAATGGAACTTGAAGCTTTATACCTCCCATTGAAAGAGATCCTAATGGAAGGATATTTGTGACGTTTTCATCCTTCAGAAAACAACGAATACCTTCCGCTTCCAATCGAGATTTAAGCACATAGCCGCTACTAGGTTGGTCAAATTGCGCTATTGTAATCCATTCTTCCATTCAAGAGATTCTACCATTTGAATTATTTCTCCTTGCATAAACTCGTTGACATCTCGTAACGAATCCGGATTTGGAGAACTATAAAAATACAATACGCCTCTTAAAAAATTGTCGGTACTGTCAGTTAAATAAAACTGAGTAGATGTGGCAACATGGCCTTTCATTCTATAGACTAACCCATAAACTCTTTTTTCTGGATTATCATAAAACCGCTCTTGCATGCCATCGGCCACTGAAGTATGCGAATACGCCATCCTCTGCCCTTCTTTTAAAAGGCCTTCTAAGTCTTTTTCTTTAAGGTTGTAATAGGTCAATTGCACTGTTGCTTTTAAATCCGGATAAACAACATCAGCCCAGCAATTTCTATTTGCCACCTCCTTAAAACTAGCAGCATCGTTTAAACCAAAGCTATAGTTACAACTATTATCTTCTAAAGTGGAATAACTTTTTTCAGGTAAACCTATTCTAAAATAGCCCATTGGCTTTGGTGTGTAATCACTTTCACATGCCACCAACGTTATTACTAAAAATATTAAACTTAGCCTAAGCATCAATCTTCACTTTTATCCTGTTCACTCTCCTCTTCAACACGCTTTCTACAATAAAATTGTAATTCTCAAATTTAACTTGATCTCCTTTTTTCGGAAACCTTCCCATTAACTCAAGCACGAATCCTGCAATACTTTCTGTATCCCCTTTTGCCTCTTCAAAAAGCTCCTCAGATTCATTTACCACTTTACAAAAATCCGCTAAGGGTGTTTTACCTTCAAACACATAGGTATGATCATCGAGCTTTGAATAAACAATATCTTCATCATCAAACTCATCGCTAATTTCACCTACAATTTCTTCTATAACATCCTCAAGTGATATGATTCCAGAAGTTCCTCCGAACTCATCAACCACAATGGCCATATGTATTTTCTTCTCTTGAAACTCTTTTAAAAGGTCGTCAATCTTTTTATTCTCAGGCACAAAGAACGGGTCTCGCAAAAGTTTTAGCCAATTAAAATCAGACCCTTCATTGGTAAATGGCAAGAGATCTTTTATATACATGGTGCCTTTTACATTATCAAAATTTTCTTGGTAAACTGGAATTCTAGAAAAGCCAGAATCAACAATCAGTTTTAAAACATGCTCGAAATTGTCATTTGTATCTAGAGAGACCACATCCATGCGTGGAGTCATTATCTGACGCGTGGTTGTGGAACCAAACTTTACAATTCCTCTTAATATCTTGTGCTCCTCTGTGTTTTGATTTTCTTCTTCTGTAAGATCTAATGCATGTTCAAGATCATTTACCGTAAGATTTTCTTTCTTCCCGGGTTTTTCTAACCAACGCGTAGAGTTTATCATCAATTGGTTCAATGGTCCAAAAACTTTCATCAACAAACTCAAAGGTGTTACCATGAATTTAGACAACTTCATTCGGTTTTGCGTTGCATAAACTTTTGGTAAAATCTCTCCAAACAAGAGGATTAAAAAAGTCACACCAAGCAGCTGAATGAGAAAAACAAACGTATTTCCAGCCAAATTAAAATCCATTCCAAAAAGACTTGCTGTAAATCGATGATCCTGATAGAAAGCTACAACAGGCGAAAGGATTATTGCCGTTAAGATGACAATACTAATATTCAAAAAGTTATTGCTGATAAGAATGGTTCCAAGAAGCTGTTTTGGGGTTTTTAGAACTTTTAAGACGAGTTCATCTTTCCCTTTTTTACTGCTCTCTAACTCTCCCAAATCATTTGGTGTTAAAGAAAAGAATGCCACTTCAGACCCTGAAACAAGTCCCGATAACAAAAGAAGGATTAGCAATGCTAATGCTGGAAGGATTAGGCCTAAATTGAAAACGGATTCTAAAAGTTGACTACTCGGGTCGGGGTCCAAATTCGATGGTTTTCGTTAGAAAAAAATTAAAATGGTAAATCATCAACGTCATCTGCAGGATCAGCTAAACTCTCTTTTCTAATAGGCTCAGAAACTACAGATGTATCAGGTGCTGTTGCACCTCCTTGGTTTAGCCTTGCCGCATCTTCTCGGCTAGTCAACATTGTCATGTTATCTAATTGTATTTCAGTAGAATATTTAGTCACTCCATTTTGGTCATCCCAGGAACGTGTTTTCAATCTGCCTTCGGCAAATATTTTATGTCCTTTTTTTAAGTACTTCTCGCAAATGTCGGCTAATCCTGTTCTGCCAACAGAAATATTATGCCATTCTGTATGCGTCACTTTTTCACCTTGACGGTTATTGTAATTCTCTGTAGTTGCAATAGAAAAACGCACAATCTTTCCACCACCTTCAAAAGTTCTCACTTCTGGATCCTTACCTAAATTACCAATTAACATTACTTTATTGAGACTACCCGCCATTATTCTTTTTTCTGATATCTAACAAATGTAAGGAAATGTATGCCCAAATAATTAATCTTCGATCACTAGATATTCACTAATTATTTTTCTCAGAGGTCTTGGTAAAGCTAAGTTTTCAAGCTCCCTAATGCCGAACCACTTATAATTGTCAATAAGAAATGTATCAGACTTCATATTTAAATACCAACAACTAATATTTAGCTTCTGATGCGAAAGCAAATGATTGCCCTTTGAAAGCAATTGAAGTCGATTTAGATTAGATCTTGAAATGACGCCTCTTTTTACCGGATTAGGTAACTCATTTTCACTCATTGTTTCAATAAGGGGGAATTGATAAAGCCCCTCCCACACATCACCTTTAGCTCTTCTTGAAAGAAGAATTTTATTATTACCCGTTATTAAATAAAAATTCAAATAACGCTGCCTAACCTTATTTTTTTTCTCCTTTACTGGAAGGTCAAGAGTAGTTCCTTTTTTATTTGCTAGGCAAAACTCTTGAACCGGACATTCAACACAATTTGGATTTTTAGGCTTACATATCCTAGCTCCTAGCTCCATAAGCGCCTGATTGTAATCCCCAGGCTCATCACTGTAAAGCAATTGCTCTGCGAACATTTGAATCTCCTTTATTCCGATTGTGCTATTCACAGGTCTGTCATAGCTAAACAATCGACTGAGCACACGTTGCACATTTCCATCTACAACAGCTCGTGGCTCTTTTGCTACTATAGAACTTATAGCTGCAGCAGTATAAGGACCAACTCCTTTAATCTTTAACCAATCCTTATATGTCTTTGGAAACTCCCCAGCATCTGAAATTTGCTTTGCCGCAAAATGCAGGTTTCTTGCTCTGCTGTAATAACCCAAGCCTTCCCACATTTTTAGGACTTCATCTTCATTTGCTCGAGCTAAACTCTCTACATTTGGGAAGGCATCTACAAACCGCAAGTAATAATTTAAGCCCTGCTTTACCTGCGTTTGCTGTAAAACAATTTCCGAAATCCAGACATGGTAAAAACCAGGTGTTTGCCTCCAGGGCAAATCACGTTTATGTTCATTATACCAATTGAGTAAGCTTTGCTGGTACGAAAAAAGCAAAGTGTTGTTTTTGAGTAATTTAGCCTCCAAAAAAAGTGTGTATTAATATTCCAAAATTAGAAATTCGGATTATATTTGCGCCCTCAAAAATAAAGGGTTTAACAATAATATTGATAAAATGACGAAAGCCGATATAGTTAATCGCATCTCAGACAAAACGGGTATTGAAAAAGCTGATGTTCAAGCCGTAGTGGAAAATTTCATGAGTGAGATTAAAAGATCTCTTGAAGGTGGCGAAAATGTTTTCCTAAGAGGATTTGGTAGTTTTATCATAAAGAAAAGAGCGCAAAAAACGGGTAGAAACATTTCTAAGAATACTACCATAATTATTCCAGCTCATTATATCCCTCACTTTAAGCCTGCAAAAGAATTTGTAGAGACTGTGAAAGAAAACGTTAGAGTTGAAGAAGGCGCAATAGCTTAGAGAAATGAAAAAGGGTGTAATCATAGCAATTTTATTAGCAGTCACGGTTTCCGCTGGCTTGTTCTTTGCGCCCATTACTCCAGATAAGAAAGAAGCAGTAGATCCTCAAACCGAGTCTTTAGACTTA
>Ga0102907_1000585_pt1 | contig 11777 bp, 9 predicted proteins | sample Colrivmet1556B02_FD_79136 | JGI IMG/M metagenome (GOLD analysis project Ga0102907, IMG submission 79136) | Estuarine microbial communities from the Columbia River estuary - metaG 1556B-02 | ecosystem: Environmental > Aquatic > Marine > Intertidal zone > Estuary | place: USA: Columbia River...
TTCATGGTTTTCACTTTTTATTCGAGGGTCTAATTTAAAAATCAATTTCGAAAATAAAACTGCATTTTTAAGAATCGGAATTGAGAGGTGCTAAGTGCGTTCCTTTAAAATAAAACAAAAGGATTTCTTGATATGACTTGCCTTCGCGTGCCATTTCCATAGCACCTTGTTGAGAAAGCCCAACACCATGACCAAAGCCTTTTCCTTTCAGTAAAACATATTCACCTAAATCTGATACTGAGAAAAATGATGACCGCAATCGAAATTTAGTTCTCACATTGCGCATCTTCACTTTCTTGCCATTGTATACAAACCAAGGCTCGCGCTGCTTCATTTTAATGTTGAGCACCGCTCTTTGCATTGCCTTGTCGGATTTAGAAACTCCCAACACCCGAGCGAAATATTCAACAAACTCAGCTTTGCTAATCTTCTTTTCCCATTCCGCTTTAGATCCTTTTAAACTGTATGAATCTTCCACAGATCTTAAGTAATCAATCTTTTGAGACCAGATATCTTCGGAGTTAGACGTCTGCCCACCGCTGTTGCTGTGAAATGCACCAAAGACCAACTTGCCTTTGCTGTCCAATAAAACCAAATCTTTTGTTTTTGCAACAGCATCTAGAATAGCCTCGCTGTTTTGTAAATACGCCTTGCTGTAATACGCTTGACTCGACACATTGTCTTTTACATTATAGCCATCAGCGCTATGCTTGTTCATATTTTTCAGCACCCACGTCCTTGCCAAGACCGCTTGTGCCTTAAAATATTCAACATCCGAAACATGACCGCCTTCGCTTTCCACCACACCGGCAACGTAAGGCTCCAATGCAATTTGATTGATGACCTGAAAATCATCTTTGTATGAACGGAATAACAGCTGCCCATTGTAAATACGCTCCGCTCCTTTTCCTTGAATGATAAAATGCGCATCCTTTTTAGAGGTGATGAGTTTCAAGCCATCGTAAGCACCAAAACTCTTACCGCCTTTAAACACCTCAACTTTATCGGCAGCCTTTTTAATAAGCAATGTTCTCAAAACATCCTCTTCATACAAATCGTCTACAGTATCGATAACATTAAACTCAGAATCTGTGCCCACTAAAAAATAATCGCCACTGTGGGTTGTGACCCAACTCTGACCAATGGAATAAGACGAAAATAGTTTTACGAGTACTTCCTGCTGCCCAAATGCAGAAACGAAAAAACCAAAAGAAATAAGGAGTCCTATTTTTTTCATCAAGCCGCTTCTTCTACAATAATTGTTGCCGCTTTTTCTGAAGCTCCACCTCCACCCAAACGTTCTTTCATGACTTTATATTCAGAAATAAGTTGCTCGCGATGTGCGCCTTCTAAGCATTTATCGAGTTCAGCTTTAAGCTGACGTGCATTAAATTCTTTTTGAATCAGTTCTTTTACCAACTCTTTATCTGCAATCAAATTAACCAACGATATAAATTTAATATCGATTAGCCATCTCGCAATGATTACAGACAGCGCATTGCCTTTGTAACACACCACTTCTGGCACTTCGAACAATGCTGTTTCTAAAGTCGCGGTTCCAGAAGTTACCAAAGCGGCATGGGCATGACTCAGCAAGGCATACGTCTGTCCAAAGATGATAGGTACATCGTACCCCTCCATTTTGCTTTTGTAAAAACTTTCGTCCTGACTAGGTGCTCCCGCCACCACAAATTGATACTCAGGATAAGCCGCAACCATTTTGAGCATCACAGAAAGCATCTTTGCGATTTCCTGTTTTCTACTCCCTGGCAGCAACGCTATTATTTTCTTGTTTGGATCTAAAGTCTTTGGTAATTTCTTTTCTGCATCGTCTAGTTTCTCAATTGCATCTAACAAGGGGTGCCCAACATAATCTACTGGCATAGCATAGCGCCCATAAAACTCAGGTTCAAAAGGCAAAATAACCAACATACGGTCTACGTCTCTTTTCAGTTTGTGCACACGCCCTTTTTTCCATGCCCAGATTTGTGGCGAAATGTAATAGACCACTTTTATCCCTTCTTTTTTTGCCCATTGTGCAATGCGCATATTAAAGCCAGGGTAATCTATAAGCACCAATACATGCGGCTTAAACGAAGCGATATCCTGCTTACAGAATTTAATGTTTCTTAAGATGGTAAAAAGATTGAGCAGCACTTCTATGAAGCCCATAAAAGCCAACTCGCGGTAGTGCTTTACAATGGTGGCGCCAGCCGATTCCATTTCATCTCCGCCCCAAGCGCGAACCTCAGCACCCGAATCTTTCGCAACGATTTCTCGGATTAAATTAGAACCATGAAGGTCTCCAGAGGCTTCTCCGGCAATGACGTAATATTTCATTTTCGTTTGATTCTAACGGAAGTTTTACAATATAAAGCGGTAGACAATTGCACCTGCCAAAAATAAGAAGGTTGCCCAAAGCACACCCCTTGCCATGACATCTTTATTAAACTGCAAGGCCAGCGCGAACAAACCCATATCTAAAAGCACGCCAATAAAACTAATTTTAAAGATGAGTTCTTTAAAAGCTTCAGGGTCGAAGTTATCGTACATCGCGTACTCTGGCTTAATTTCAAAAAACATAACCATCCCGAAAATAGGACAGATAATACCCATGACAAACCCCACAATTAATTCAATGTTTCTCTTCATTTAGAAGTCCCAATTGTTCAATGTGGAAATCGCATGATGGGCAGTGAAATCAACCTCAACAGGAACCACAGAGATGTAATTGTTCTTTAACGCCCATTCATCTGTGTCATTGCCCTTGTCGTAATTCACAAACTTTCCAGTCAACCAAAAATAATCGCGGCCACGTGGATCTTTGCGCGCATCAAACTCTTCTTCCCAATTGGCATTGGCCTGACGACAAACCTTTACGCCTTTGAAAGGCGCATTTGCTGCCGGTGGAATATTTACATTCAAACACACACCATCTGGCAATCCGTTTTTCAACAGCAATTCAATCGTCTTCTTTATATACGGCAGAGCAGGTTTAAAATCAGCATCCCAAGAATAATCTAAAGATGAAAAGCCCACAGATGGAATACGTTCTAACGCGCCCTCTACGGCCGCACTCATCGTTCCAGAATAAATAACATTTACAGAAGAGTTGCTCCCATGATTAATACCTGACACGATAAGGTCTGGTTTTCTATTCAAAATGACATTTACTGCCAGCTTGACGCAGTCTACCGGTGTCCCAGAAACAGAATATTCTTTTTGAGGGCCATCGTAAATTGTAATCTCATCTGCGCGTAGAGCACTGTCCAAAGTAATCGCATGGCCCATTCCACTTTGCGGGCTATCGGGCGCAACTACCACTACTTCACCGAGTTCGTTGGCAACGCTAATCAAATTTCGAATTCCTGGAGCTGTAATCCCATCGTCATTCACGACTAAGATTAAAGGCTTTTTAGCAGACATATTTTACAATTTGTTGGCAAATCTATCTTAATTTCAAAAGTCGATAGGCATTATATTTGATTTAATTTGCAATCATAAAAAAAACAGAAAATGAATAATAACTGGAATAACGAGAATGAAATTTTAGACCACACGGGCCAAGCAATGGCGGTGCCTAAAACTTTCGTCTCTAATGTAATGGTCTTAATGGCTTTGGGACTTTTAATCTCAGGCGTATTGGCTTATCTTTTTGGTAATTCTGCTGAACTGTTCGGCCTCTTATACAACCTTGAAACTGGTGGAAGAACCGCTTTAGGTTGGATCGTTATGCTTGCTCCGCTTGGGCTGGTATTTGGACTGGGAGCTGCCTACCGTAAATTTTCTTCGAATGCTATGATTTTAATGTTTGTTGTCTTCTCAGCATTAATGGGCATGAGCTTGAGCTCAATCTTTATGGTATATAGCGCTGGTTCAATTTCACTAACCTTCTTTATTGCTGCAGGCATGTTCGGCACAATGGCTGTTGCGGGATACACAACCAATACTGACTTGACTAAAATGGGCTATCTTTTATACATGGGCCTTATCGGGATAATCATTGCGAGTGTAGTGAACTGGTTTATCGGCAGCTCAAGCATGGATTACATCATCAGTTTTATTGGCGTTTTAGTCTTTACGGGCTTAACCGCATACGACATGCAGAAAATTAAACAGCTCGGCATGCAGATAGACCACCAAAGTGAAGACGGCAGAAAAATGGCTGTGATGGGTGCATTAAGTCTATACTTAGACTTTATTAATTTGTTCCTTTTCTTACTCCGTTTTTTCGGAAACAGAAACTAGAAGAAGTACAATTTTCATAACAAAGCCCGATGCATGCATCGGGCTTTTTGTTTATAAAATCAGCTTATTGCTTTATAAAGGTGTTCGAAGCCCATTTGCTGTTTCTAATAATGTATGCTCCAGCTTTAAGCGCTTCTACATTTACCGCTTCTGTTAGTTCCGATTTCAGAACCACCCTACCCGATAAATCCAAGACTTCGTACACATCGGCTTCAGGCATATTTAAAAGCTGCGTTGTTGGGTTTGGGTAGAATGTTAAAGTGTTTAACCCGTTTTCCTCAATACCAATAGAACCATTAAAGTTAAAGTGGATATACGGATATGAATCTGAAGTTTGAGAAGGCAAACTCGCATTGCCATTTGCTTTAGCAGCATTCGCCACACTTATCATTCCATTCTGAGAAACCACAGGCCAATTAGTCGCTTTAAACATGGCTGCATGCATATCATCGCCAAAATAAAACGACATGAAATAAGAGCCGTTCTTTTGAAAAGTAAATGAGCCGTGCATTTCTATCATTCCTTCTTGAACAGACGCAACAGAATCTGTAAAAAACACCTGGTTGGTGTTTACATCAAAAATTCTGAATCTCGCATCTAAAGCCGCAGCGTTTTCATGATTTACAAATAAAGTAATGTAATCCACCGTCAAATCACTGTTGCCCATGTTAAGGACATTTATTCCAAAACTCATGTCACCGTTTTCAGCACCATTAAATGCGCCCTTCAGATTTGGATTAAGCGTGAAATTACTCGCAAACGAAGAGTCAATAGTATTGCTGCTTTTAACACAAACGCCTTGGTAAGCCTCTAAGATATAACTGCCGCTGTAAATTGGTGTTATTTTATCATGTGGAGGTGCAGTGTAAATCGGTGCACCATTTAAAGTCCAAACAAGGCTGTCGTATGTATTTGCATTTAACAACACCAAATCATTACCAACTGCTCCAATTTGGGGAGTTACACTATTGTCCACTTGAACATACACCTCTTCTGTATAGCCAGAAGTAACATCTGTAACCGTATAAAAGGTACTTACTAAAGGAGATAAGTTGTAAACGCCTTGAGAGACCATTGAAACACCAGCTGTTGGAGACCAAGTCATATTTGAATTTGCTCCCGCTACACTAACTGTTGCCGAATCACCTAAACAAATAGCTGTGCTGTCATCGCTCAAAGCAAATGGGCGACTTAAGATAACACGGACAGAAACTGGTGCTTCACCGGGAATAGGACAGTTGTCGTCTTGGAATTTAAAATTAAACTGATAATATCCGTTCACACCGATGCTTGTATGACTGTTGACTATTTTCCAATTCAATTGTACTGCATTAGAAAGCACACTTTCAAACCCGCCATTCAAGTTCAAAGAAGTAATAGTAGCTGCCGGTCCATTCACATTTGTCAGGCTAGCATCTTGATACAATGAATCTAAACTCAAAGCCGAGCCAGTGCCCGTAAATTGAATACTCTGAGGTATACAATTTGACTTGATATCTATATCTACACCTGTAATATTGAAACTAACCGAATCGCCAGGAGATGCAAACACTTTATAATGTGTCGTATCTCCAATAAAATTCGTTTTTGCTACTATAGTATTAGTCGCACTTGTTACAGAAACAGTTGGCACCTCATTATTATTAATGGCGCAAGGTCCAGGCACGTTTGGGCTTGCTGCAATAATCAAAGGCATTTCTCTCATAACCTTAGCTATGAGTTGACCATTTCTGTAGGAAGACAATTCGATAGCGTATACAAAACGACCATTCGTGTATGAACTAAACTTATAAAATCCAGAAGTTGGATCTAATACTCCATCTACATTCAGTGGGTTTACAGTACTGCTCGGAATTGGCTGATTGAAAGAATAGTTTGGCTCGTAACCAATATTCACTCCACCCGTGCCTTTTGGAGTAACCCAATTTACAACGACAGAATCTCCATCTACATCTTGCATGTCTACAAAAGAAATCGTTTGCATGGTTGCCGAAGAAACAAAGATGTGAGGATCCTTTAAAAATTTTGGAGATGAATCATAACACGGATCTGCCGAAGTAAGCCCCGCAGGTGCAAACATGGTAGCGCGTAAAAAAATAGCCGTTTTATCTAATGTATTTGAAGAAGTCGCTCTGCAGCAAATAGACGCCTCAAAATCCCAGCCGGTTGCTGGCGGCACCCCCTGCAATTGAATAGGAGCACTTTCATACTCAATGCGCCTAACCGTTGTTAGATCACCATCCGTACATATAATTCCATTTGCGCCCCCACAACTTGGAGTAACATCTGTTTCAGAAATTTTTAGGCAACTTATTGTCGTTATGTTTCCGTTCGAACTAATGGGTATTGTTGTTGGAGGCGCGGTTGTACTTATACTATCGCAAGAGTAAAATAGGTTAATATGAAATTTATACTTTCCATTCCCAAGACATTCCCAAGTAAGATCGCCTCCCATATTTAGCCCATGTGTGGCAAACGATGAGAAACCAATAGAAAGCAAGAATAAAATACCAAGTAATTTAATTTTCATAGTGCGGTGCTTAATGAAACAGTGTTTTTTTAAGCACCATTCCTATTCTAAATTTTGCGCAAATTAAAACGAATTCGTTGTGTCGAAAGCAAAAATATGTAAATGCTAAAAAAGTATGAGTATACGCATAGAATCACAAAGACGATGATTGATACAATCTTAGTGGATTCTGATTGTACATTTTGCACATAAGCTCGTATAGATTGGGGAGCGCATTTTTAAATTCTCCTGGTGTTTCAAAAAAAGCTTCAGTCGCCACCGCAAAAAACTCCATTTCGTTTGCTCGAGCATATTCTCTAAAATAAGCGTGCTCAGAAAGTATTTTAAAGACACGAGGATTTTCGAGCATTTTACTCAACTTATCTACCCAACGCATAAAAATAGGATCAGAATATTCGGGCGATTTATTTCTTTGAATAATCAATGCATGTGCAAATTCGTGAATACCCAAATTCAAATTATCATCTGTTATGCTATGGCCTTTTTCAAAACTGTCCCAACTTAAGACAACCACGCCTTGCGGGCTGGTTTCACCTTTATGGTAATTCTTTGTAAAGCGATTGTAATAGGCAGTTGGAAAAACAAAAATGCGCTTGAACATAGATAAGTAATATTTGCGCCAACCAAAAGTCAATTGTACCGCTGTCGCAGAAATCAACAGTTCCATATCTCGGGTGACTTCAAAATCTTGTCGTCCAGAAATTTTAATAGAATGCATAAAGTTCACCACGCGGTTCTCAAATATTCTTTTTGCTTTTGGAACCAAAGCTTGATAATAGAAAATATTCTCACGTAAAAGTTTAAGCTCGGCCTCTGTTAATCGTTTGGAATGGTTATTAATAAATGGAGCGACATTACTGCCTGTTAAGTTGTGGAAGAAGTGCTCGATAATAGCTTCTACAAAATTTGAAAACTTAAACTCGGTAGCACCAGGTCTTGAAATACCTATCAGATAGATAATAAAAATGACCGTAGGAAGAATAAAAACGAAGAGGAGGATAAAGGCTTCAATCATTTAATCGTGGCAGTGTGATATACAAATGTGGTTGGCAACAAATGAAATGAATTCTTCTAAATAATTCTCGAATTTTTAATCCTACTCATCTAATCTTTATATTCGACCGCTTTTTGAACTACACAACAACTTTTTAGATGAAGAATTTAATACTTGCACTGCTCGTATTCAGTAGCGTTTTTGGTGTTGCTCAACACAAAGAAATTGAGGTAAACGACATCTGGAAATATTACCGCTTTTATGCACAAAGCCTTACGGGACTTAAGTCTATGAATGACGGTTTGCATTACACCACCCTTAAAAACATGAAAAATGGCAATGGTGTTGTAAAGCATAAATACGAAACAGGAGAAGTAGTAGAATTGCTGGTTGGCTCTAGTGACTTAAGCCAGCTATCTGGAACGAAAGTTCAAATAGGCAGCTACCAGTTTAGTGCCGATGAAAGCAAAATTCTTTTAGCTACCGAAACAGAAGCGATCTACAGACATTCTAGTAAGAGTGTGTATTATGTATACGACAATAAAAACAAGCGCTTCACCAAATTAAGCGATGAAAAAATTAGATATGCAACCTTCTCTCCTAAAGGAAACAAAGTAGCCTACGTTACAGGCAACAATCTATTTATTTACGATTTAGATGATCAAAGTACGATTGCTGTAACCAACGATGGTAAATTCAATAACATTATTAATGGTGGCTTAGATTGGGTGTATGAAGAAGAGTTCAGTTTTGCAAAAGGCTTCTTCTGGAGTCCAGAAGGCGATTACATAGCCTACTACAAGTTTGACGAAAGCAAAGTGGCAGAGTTCAGCATGGACATGTACGGCACGGGTTTGTACCCAACTCAGGATGTATTTAAATACCCTAAAGCTGGTGAAGACAATTCTGAAGTTGAAGTTTGGGTATACCAATTGAACGAAAAGAAAAACATTCAAGTTTTAAAGGATGCAGAATACGAATACATTCCAAGAATAAAATGGACGAAGCAAAACGAAAGCTTATGTGTATTCAGCATGAACCGTTTGCAAAATCATTTGGTTTTAAATAAAGTAAATGCTGCTACTGGAGAGTCTACTGTATGGTACGAGGAAAAAGATGCGGCTTACGTTGAGATTTCTGATGACATTCGTTTTTTAGATGATGGAAGCATTATCTGGACAAGTGACATGAGTGGCTTCAACCATATTTACTTAATTGATTCAAAAGGAAAAGTAAAACGTCAAATCACAAAAGGAGAATGGGATGTTACTTCGTTTTATGGTATAAATGAAGAAGATGGCACATTGTATTACCAGTCTGCAGAAGTGCATGCAACAGAAAGAAACGTTTACAGCATTTCAATAAAAGGAAAAGGGAAAAAGAACTTAACTCCAGAAAAGGGAACAACCTCAGCAGCGTTTAGCAATAGTTTCGATTATTTCTTTTCTACCTATAGCGCTTCAGACATTCCAACGCAAGTTGATATGAGAGATGCGTCTGGCAAAGTGGTGAGAGAGATCGAGAAAAACGAAAAGGTTAAATCTGCGTTGTCTGAATACGGAACTCAACCCAAAGAGTTTATCAATTTCACTACAGAAAGTGGTGTAGATCTGAATGCTTGGATGATAAAGCCGGGTGATTTTGATCCAACTAAAAAATACCCGCTTTTCATGTTTGTGTATGGCGGTCCAGGCTCTCAGATGGTAAATAATTCTTACGATGGCTTTAATGGCATGTGGTTTCAGATGCTTGCCCAAAAAGGCTATATCGTTGTTGCGGTAGACAACCGTGGCACCGGAGCTAGAGGGCGCGACTTCAAAAAAATAACCTACAACGATTTAGGTAAATATGAAGTTATCGATCAAATAGAAAGTGCAAAATATTTAGGTGGACTCGACTACATAGACGAAGACAGAATTGGTATTTGGGGCTGGAGTTACGGTGGCTATATGAGCAGCAACTGTATTTTTAGAGACGATGTTTTTAAAGCGGCTATCGCTGTTGCACCTGTTACAAACTGGAAATTCTACGACTCTATTTACACAGAACGTTACAACGGCTTACCAAAAGACAACGAAAAAGGCTACGAAGACAATTCACCAATTAACCACGTGAGTGGCTTAAAAGGAAAGTACCTGCTTGTGCACGGAAGTGCTGATGACAATGTTCATGTACAGAATACGATGCGCTTGGTAGAGGCTCTTGTTCAGGCGGATAAACAATTCGATTTGTTTATCTATCCAGATAAGAACCATGGCATATTTGGTGGCAACACCAGAGGCCATTTGTACACAAAAATGACAAACTTTATTTTGGAAAATCTTTAAAGCAGATTTTTCTATTTTGGCGCATTCTTAAAAAAAAATAATCTAACCCTTTTCTAATTCACTACATATGTCAGATGCTATAGATTCAGTTGAAATTGATGAGCCAAACGGCCCAGGAAAAATGAGAAAAAAACACCCCAAAGGCTTGTACACGTTGTTTGCTACAGAAATGTGGGAGCGTTTTAGTTACTATGGCATGCGTGCCTTATTAACACTTTATTTAACTGCGGAACTGGTCAATGGAGGCTTTGGACTATCAAGACAAGAAGGCTTAGAACTATACGCAATCTTTACAGGGTTGGTTTACTTAACACCGATCATTGGTGGTTGGGTAGCCGACAACTTTTTTGGGCAGAGAAAAACCATATACATCGGTGGTATTGTCATGGCTGTGGGTCAGATATTATTGGCCGCTAGTGCGTTCATGTCTAGTGATCTAGACGTTGAATCTCGAAACTTTTTATTCAATTTTGGACTAGGTGTGTTGATTATCGGAAATGGTTTTTTCAAACCAAATATTTCAACTATCGTTGGAGAGTTCTACGATGACAACGACCCGATGAAAGATGCTGCTTTTAACATCTTTTATTTGGGGATTAACCTAGGAGCAATTTTAGGAACATTTATTGCCGGTGGCCTTGGTGAAGGTGTTGGCTGGGGTTGGGGTTTCTTAACTGCAGGTATCGGTATGATTTTAAGTGTTCTTTGGTTAAACTTTAAAGAAACAACTTTGCTCAATCACGGTCTTCCACCTAATGGCGATATGACCAGAAATAAGATTGATGGAAAAGATTGGAGCCAAATTCTCATAACCTCAGTATCTCTAGTTTTTGGTATCCTGGCGTTGATTTATGTTTGGGGCATGCTGCCAGACATGGCCACAACAATCATCACTTACGTTGTATTCGGTTCACTGATACTTGGCTTATCATATGTAATATTTAAAGGCACAGAAGGTGTTAATGAATGGAGTAGAATGTCAGTTATTGTGGTGCTAGCGGTTTTCAACGTTGTGTTCTGGGCTGGATTTGAACAGGCTGGTGGTACCTTTAATTTATTTGCAAAAGAAAACACCCAACGCTACATTGCCTTCTTAGACTGGGAAATGCCAGCAACATGGTTTCAAAACGTGAATTCAATTGTTATTCTAATAGGAGCGCCATTGTTCTCTATTATGTGGTTAAAATTAGATAAGCTCAAATTCAATCCTCGCACACCCTTAAAATTTGCATTAGGCCTATTTTTAGGAGCAGCTGCGTTTTGGGTTATGTCTCAAGCTAAAGGTTTAGCAGATACAGGTGTTCTTGTTTCTCCAATGTGGCTGGTTGTGGTTTACACATTATTAACGCTAGGCGAGCTTATGCTTTCTCCTATTGGTTTATCTATGATTACTAAACTCGCGCCAACAAAATTGGTCTCTGTTGTTATGGGACTTTGGATGGCAAGTTTTGCAGCTGGTAACTATGTTGCAGGTATGCTAGAAGGAATTTTAATCAAGTATGATTTCGAATTGTATCCTTTTATCATGGCGGTAATGTTAGGCTCTGGAGTATTGTTACTTCTAATCTCTCCATTGTTGAATAAGGCAATGAAAGGAATTCATTAAGAGCTAAAGGCTTTCAAAGTAATATTACTCAAAGCGGAACGTCCTAAGACTTCCGCTTTTTTTTATCTTCAA
>Ga0102907_1000591_pt1 | contig 11713 bp, 10 predicted proteins | sample Colrivmet1556B02_FD_79136 | JGI IMG/M metagenome (GOLD analysis project Ga0102907, IMG submission 79136) | Estuarine microbial communities from the Columbia River estuary - metaG 1556B-02 | ecosystem: Environmental > Aquatic > Marine > Intertidal zone > Estuary | place: USA: Columbia River...
AACTATTGGTGAGCAAATTATTGAGGCGATAGAAGCGAATACAAATATGAGTGGAAAAGATTCTTATAATTTTGCAATTCACCTCTTAGAGAGAGCAGACGTAAGTTTTGCAAAAGATCGACTTCAAAAATACCCTCATCAATTATCTGGAGGCTTATGTCAGCGAATTGTTTTTGCAATTGCAATTTCTGCAAAACCAAAACTGATTATTGCTGATGAACCAACTACTGCACTTGATGTCACAGTTCAAAACTCAGTACTTCAAACACTCATTAAGCTTAGCAAAGAAGAAGAGATTGCCATTATTCTGATTACTCATGACATTGGTGTAGTTTCAGAGACATGTGGCTATGTATATGTTCTAAGGAATGGTAAACATATCGAACAAGGAGAAACAGCTCAAGTCTTAGAAAACCCAAAACAACAATACACTAAATCATTAATGGCCTCTGTTCCACTTATTGAGAAGAGACTGCACAGATTTTCATTGTCAAATACTAATTCAGAGGTTAACTCTCTTAATCTTGATTACTTAAAAGAGGAAAGAAATATTGAGTTTTCTTCACATCAAACCATTCTAAAAATTAAGAATATTTCTAAAACTTTTTTTACACCGGCCAGCATATTTAAACCAAGTGTGGCATTTGAGGCCGTTAAAAATGTAAGCTTTTCAGTTAAACGAGGAGAAACTGTTGGCATTGTAGGGGAGTCAGGCTCAGGAAAATCAACTATTGGTAGAATGATTTTAGGACTAGAAGATTTAACCACAGGAAGCATAATCTACCAAGACCAAGATCTCAGTAATATTAGAAATAATGAAGAGCGTTTGAAGCATCAACTGTCAATGCAATGCATTTTTCAAGACCCATTCTCTTCACTTAATCCAAGAATGACTGCTGGAGAAAACATAACTTATGGATTAAAAATTCATAAGTTAATTGATGCAAATAAAGCAAAATCTCTTGCTGAAGATCTCATGTAAAGAGTTGGACTAAAAAAGGAGGACGCCAATAAATTACCTCATGCATTCTCAGGTGGAGAGCGCCAGAGAATTGGAATTGCAAGAGCGCTTGGCTACAGGCCAGATTTTATTTTCTGTGATGAACCAACTTCTGCACTTGACGTTTCAGTTCAGGCTAACTTACTCAACTTGTTAAAAGACCTGCAAGAGCAATTTTCTTTGACTTTACTTTTTGTAAGCCATGATTTAGCAGTAATTCGTCAAATGTGTGATAAGGTGATAGTTATGAAGGATGGGGAAGCCTTAGAAAAAGGAAGTAACGATGATATTTTTGAATCACCTCAACATGACTACACCAAATCACTTCTTGACTCTATGCCTAAATTTAATGGAATAGGTGGAATTTAACCCAAGCTAATATCTTATTAATTCAATTATTCTGGATTAATATTTCAATATCTTTTCGATACTTTAATAACTGTGAACGTAGTTTCATATCTTGCTTATCAGTTCGCGAATTTAATATTTCAACAAGAAGGTTTTGGTTTATTGAAATGTTGTGCGCATAAGTTTTACGATAATTCTTAGCTACTAAATCATCTCTATGAGTAATATTTTCAAGTGCCAACTCCCAGCCACCCTCTCTCTTAAGAATGACCTTAAGTTTTTCAATGAGAGCTTTTCGATTATCAATCCACTGACCATCGATCCTAATCATTTCTTTACTAGCATTATTAATGAGATCTAGCTGATCTTTATTCATTCCTCCTATAAAGCGGCGCAAGTTCTTTCTAAGGCGCTTATAGTTGTCATTTTGATAGGTTTGCAAATTGCGACTTAGGTATTCATTTTCACTCTGCTCTGTTTTAGTTTGCATAGATTGAATAAAACCTTTAATCTGCTTTTCAGAGAGATTTCTAGTCATAGGTATAGCCCATAAAAGCATTCTATCTTCCAACCTAAACCAGGATTCTTCAACATCATATGTAATTTCAGCAATACTCTCATACTCAATTGTCTTATCAAGAGCCAATTCTAAATCTTCAATAATTGCCAAATAATTAGGTAACTCTTCCTCCCTATGCCATTTAAAAAATGGAATTAATAACTCCTTTAAATCCTGTTTTTGTTCACGATCAAGGTCAACATAACTCCCAAGATACCACGGCAATAAAAAATCAATTCGGTTGTATACAAAGGTCGTAGAGCTACAACCAACAAGGAACACCAGTGAAAATAACAACGTTTTTTTAATCAATGACTTCATACAAGATACAAACTTAATAAAACAAAGTTAAGATTTATGTTTAAATCGTCGCTCACAATAATAAAATAAATTTACATGGCTAATCAAATTCACAATAAAAATATTGAAAGCGAAACCGTTATTACCTCGCCTATTGATTTGAGAAAAATGATCTCAGTCAGCGAGCAAGGTAAAGAGAACATTTTATCGAGTCGAAAAACAGTTGAAGACATTTTTTTAGGAAATGATGAAAGATTAATAGTAATTCTTGGACCATGCTCAATTCATGATATCAAAGCGGCCAAAGAGTACGCTTTAAAGTTACAATCACTTCAAAAGGAAGTCGAAAAATCAATCTATATCATTATGAGGGTTTATTTTGAAAAACCAAGAACGACTGTGGGCTGGAAGGGCTTAATTAGTGATCCAGATATGGACAATTCACTGGATGTAGAAAAGGGCCTTCGTCAAGGGCGTGAGCTCTTAGTATGGCTTGCAGAAATAGGAATACCTACTGCAACTGAGGCGCTTAATCCTATCACACCTCAGTATTTGGCTGATCTAATTTCTTGGTGCGCGATTGGTGCTAGAACGACTGAATCACAAACGCATCGAGAAATGTCTAGCGGACTATCGATGCCAGTTGGCTTTAAAAATGGAACAGATGGAAATTTAACTATGGCTATTAATGCTATCAAAGCCTGCTCTTCGAAGCAAAGTTTTTTAGGTATTAATGACAAGGGCCAAATCTCTACGTTCAAGGCCAAAGGAAATAAATTTGCTCACATAGTCCTTAGGGGTGGGACCCAGCCTAACTATGATAAAGCTGCTGTTAATAATTGCGAAAAACTGCTCAAAGAAAATGATTTAGCTGAAAGAATTATGATTGACTGCTCTCATGATAACTCTAATCAAGATTACAGAAACCAAGGCAAAGTCATTGATGATATTTCAAGTCAAATAGCCTCGGGAAATAAGTCAGTTTTTGGTGTAATGCTTGAAAGCAATTTATTCTCTGGTAAACAAAAAATACTAGACAATAAAGATGACATGAAATACGGAGTATCTGTCACCGATGGATGTATTGACTGGGAAGAAACCGAAAAAGTAATCAAAACTCTTGAAAAAGCAAAATTAATTTAATAATATTCTTAGTTTTACTGACCAAGCAGCTTTATAACCTTTGTTGCAGTTTCCTTTAAATCAGGAATCACTTTTTGCATAATTGATAGTCTGTCAAATAACTCTGGATTTGACTCAAGCGTTGATCTTAATGAGCTGCCAAATCTTTTTCTTAATACGGTACCAACATTAAATTTCGCAACATCACGCTCTGACAACAAACGGATATCTCTATCTACTATGCCGCTTGTCCCGTGGATTACTAATGGAATACTTAATGCTTTTTCAAGTTCATTGAAACGCTCTATATTTATTTCTACAGACCCAGTCTCTAAACGGTGGACATTGCCAATCGAAATTGCAAGTGCATCAGGCTTACCTTCATTCTCCATAGCCACAGCTTCAGATACCTCAGTTAGTGCAGATTTAATATGATCTCTCCCTGTTGCATAGGGAACTGAACCAACTTCAGCTTCAACTGAAACTCCTTTGGATTTTGCATACATGACAACATCACGCACACAAGAAATATTTTCAGAAATTGGCAATTGAGAGCCATCAAACATTACTGAGGTAAATCCAGTATCTATTGCCTGCTTGACCACATCAACTTCGTACGTATGGTCAAGATGGAGGCAAACTGGTACCTTAGAACTTTCTGCCATAGGCTTTAGCATTCCAATTATTTGATCCATGGTCATAAACTCTCGCATATCAAGATTAATTGAGAGAATTACGGAAGCATTTCTTGACTCAGCAGCATCTATAACTGCCCTTGAATCCTCAAAGCCAAAAACATTAAAACATGCTACCGCATATCCTTGTTCTCTAGCTGGCAATAGAATATCTTTAAGATTTGAAATCATTATTTAAATTTATTAAGCATATCTTGCATGCCTGGAATAGTTTCTAGTTGATACGCATATTCTTTTTGATAGTTCATGTGCAACGGTCTTTGTGTCTCACCAGCCAAAATAGTAAAGTAGTACATTTCAAAACCTGGAGCCACAACGCAAGGGTGATAACCTTTATCAAAGATAAATGTGGAGCCGTCTCTAACATGATAGATGGGGCCAAAATCCTCGCCATCTGGCGTTAAAAATTGAGCGCCAAAACCATTTGAAGGGTTGAATCTAAAATTATAAACTTCATTGTGCCGACTCTCCTCTGGAAGCATATCAGTCTCATGCTTGTGAGGTGGGAAGCCCGACCATCCGCCTTCTCCAACAGTAAACAATTCACTTACCAATAACTTTCCAACTTTTCCAGCGGGATCTTTGCCTAGGATATGTTTAATTTTTCGATGAGTCTTAGTTTCATCAGACCCATACTGTACTTTATCTATATCTTTTTGCCGAATGACAAATGCCTCGTACGTTTCATTGTGTTTTGCACCAGATATGAAAATCTCAGCCTCTCCACTTTGACAAATTAATCTAGCTTCCGAGTTGACTGGGATATAAGCTCCTTCGGGGTCACTCTCCCAAATATGGTTGCGCTTACCAACTTTCTCAAAAGTTTGACCTTGAACCTCAACATCAATGGTTCCAGTTGCTGGAACAATACATGTTTCATACTCCTCTAGTTGATAACTAAACTCCTCACCAGCGGAGAGTTTTATTATGTTGAAATAGCATAGAGGCACTATCTCATTATTGCAATCTACGATTGGCTGATTATTATTGTCATGTTGGGGGATATGCATTTTTAACTCCATTCTGTTTTTGGTTGAATCGACATACTGTCTTGTAATGACTTAATTTCTTTTTGAGTTGGCATTGCACTTGCACATCCTTGTTTTGAAACCACTATAGCAGCGGCCGCACTTCCAGCTTCAATTGCCTTTTTCCAGTCTCCAAAAGACATATAGTCCATTATTAAATTACCAAGAAAAGCATCTCCAGAACCAAAAGGCTTCATAACCTTTAGTTTATAAATACCGGTATCTAAACGGCAGCCCTTAGAAAACAAAGTGCAACCATTTTCTCCTCGTTTTAGAATCATTATTTGATTATTTGATGAACAATGCTCGACTTGAGAAGCTATATCATCATGAAGAATCTTAAATTCCTCTTCATTACCAACGATAACATGTGCTAACTCTGAAGCTTTTTGATATGCTAATCGTGTGCTTGATTCATCAGGCCAATTCCAAGGCCTATAGTCCAAATCTAACCAAACTTTACAGTCATGATTATTGGCATGTGACATCATTGCTAATACTTGATTTCTAGAATGATCTTCAATCAAACTGGTTCCTGTGACAACTATATTGCTACTATTAGAAATTGCCAATTTGATATTATCATTACAATTAACTTGAAGATCTGCTGGGTTATTCCGATAAATCACAACCTCACAGTCCATAGGTCGCTCTTCAGCAATCGCAAGACTCGTTCTTTCATCTCCATTTGTAGTCTGCATCAAATCTATGTCTATTCCTTCACGTATAAGTCGATTCTTTACAAAAGCGCCAACGGGATCTTCAGAGAGCGCAGAAATAAGGGCGACACTTCCCCCAGATCTTTTCATAGCTATCGCTATATTAGCACCTGATCCTCCTACATCACTCGCAAACGTTTCAGCAGTCATCGTTTTCGTTCCTGACGGCTGGGGGTACAGATCAAGGCCTGCCCTTCCTACCACAAGAGAACTCCAGCCTCGTGTATCTTTATATACTAGATTTTGAATTTGATTACTAGACATCCAGCCACTGACCAGAGAGTGCGGACCGGTCGATTGCATCCATTACTCTCTCGATTTTTAATCCATCTGAAAAATTTGGCCATACTGCCTTGCCTGTTTCGATTGCATCTAGAAGTTGTTTGAGTTCACATACCTTAACATCGATATAACCAAGACTATGTCCTGCATTTGGCAAAAAAGCATCGTAAGGCGGCTGAGCGGGGCCACTCAAAATAGTTTTAAAGCCCTCCTGTCTAGGGTCATCACTTCGGGTATAAAGTTTAATCTCATTTAAACGCTCCTGATCATGACATATCATCCCTTGTGACCCATGAATCTCCCAACGCAAACCGCATTTTCTTCCCCAAGCAACTCGACTCACTCTTAGAGTTCCCTTAATTCCACTTTTAAAATGTGCCATCGCTGTACAAACATCGTCATTATCAACAACAAGTGTTTGACCCGGATTTTTTGGATCCTGACGCTCTTTGTGAACGGTGTCATAGTCGCCCACTAATCGAGTAATTTCGCTACCAGTCATGTAGTGAGCCATACTTACCAAATGGCACATGACGTCAGCGTTCGATCCAGTTCCAGAAGCTTCCCGGCTCATTCGCCAAGAATGAGGTCTATCTGGATCGGCTTCATTATCTACATCATAGCTTCCATAAAATCCAATTACACGTCCAATTACGCCTTCATCAATAAGTTTTTTTGCGCTTTGAACTGCAGGATTTTGAGTATAGTTATAACCTAAAATTGTTTGGGAACTAGAAGCTTCTGAAGCTGCCGAAAACATAGCTTCAGAGTCAGCTAAATTGGTAGACATCGGTTTTTCACACCAGACATGCTTTCCAAGTTTTAATGCGGCCACTGAAATCTCTTTATGTAACGAATTAGGGACACAAACAGAAATAAGTTCAACTTTTGGATCGTTTACCAACTCCATCCAAGAACTCGTGCAACGCGAAAAACCCATCTCTTTCCTCATTATCTCAGCCCTATCAGAATTGTAATCACAAATCATCTCAAGTTTTGGTCTCAAGCCATCTCCAAAAACACTCCCTGCAGCAGCATAGGCTATAGAATGTGCCTTGCCCATAAATGCTGTTCCAATTACACCTATACCTATTGTTTTCATTGCCTCGCCTCGATTTCAATTCCAAATTTTTCACAATAGCTTTCAATGTTTTTATAGCCCATTGTGACGTACGTTAAAGGATGCGCTTTTGCAGGATCCTGTTCAGCCTCAACAACAATCCAACCCTTAAAATCATTTTCACTTACCATTTTAAATAAACCTGGAAAGTCGAAAACTCCATCTCCAGGAACTGTATAAACTCCATTCAAAACAGCATTTAAAAAACTTGAGTCAGCCTCTAGTGAATCATTTAATATTTCATCCCTTACGTCTTTACAGTGAATATGCATGACTCTGTCACTATGCTTTTTGTATACCCTTAGAGGGTCTGCTCCAGCATAAATCAAATGCCCAGTATCAAAAACTAAACCAAGATCACTTGTGGTCATAGACATTAGTTTATCTACCTCTTCCTCAATTTGAATGACTGTTCCCATATGATGATGATAAGCAAGCTTCATTCCATGAGACAAAGTATATTTAGCTAACTCATTAAGCTTCTCAGCCCACTCTTCCCATTGATCATCATCAAGCATAGGTCGTTTTGAAAGTGGCGAGGTAATATCGCCATGAACACAAGAATCCATTTCACAATAAACAATAACGTCAGTTCCTAAGTCTTTCAAAAGTTGCATATGTGGAGTTATTCTCTTAATTTCCCCCTCAATACTATCTTTAAGCAATCCGCCACAAAACCAGCTGGATACAACATCCATATCATATTTGTTAAATAAAGGCTCTAATACAGATACTTCTCTAGGCCATTTTCCTCCCAACTCAAACCCTCGATATCCCGCCTGACTGCCTTCTTGCAAACAATGCTCTACAGTCGTGTCACGACCCAAATCAGGCATATCATCATTAGTCCATGATATGGGACTAACACCAATTTTCACACTCATTTATTTTCTCCAAATTATTAATAATATTTTAACCAGCAAGCCTAATATGCTGGTGCTCCAGGAGCTTTAAATTAAATTTCTCTAGACTCAGTGAGTCTAAAAGCGATTTTTTTGTAAGTTCAAACATACTTATTCCCTGAAGCTTAGAATCAGAATTTTTATCGTAATCTAAGTTTGTGGGAAAAGCATAACCATCAGTTGCACATATAAGAACATTTTCAATTAGCCTTTCTGAGAGAGTTTTATTTTTTATATGTTTCAGTAGAGCTGGATATATATGAGTAATAATTTTTATATAGTCTATATGCTCCATGGTCTTGCCAAAGGCTGATGAAATTTGAAGTAGATTACCTATTCTATGAAAATCACTTGTTTTATTGGCACCTGCCGCATGAAATAAAGCTGGATTAAAAAAAATACCATCACCTTTATTCATTGAATTCTGCACTGAATGTTGATTAAAAAAGTCACTAAATTCAGAATCTCTCCATGTCAAATATCCCAAATCGTATTGATGTGAAAATGGTAGCACGACTGTCGGCCCACTCTCAACAGGCATGTCAGTATGAGCAACACCACCTTGCAAAGTTAAGTAATTTGAAAGACGGTGCACTGTAACTGGAAATTTCTCAACGACTTCATTTTCTTGAAAACCCAGATGATAGTCTCGATGAGGTTTCTGCATTTCTCCACCCGGTCTAACAATGTTAACCTGGGCAGTCATCTGAGAATTGGGTCCGCACCATGACTCAGCTATTAGCTTTACTAAATCATTTGAATAGTAATTGATAAATGCATCAGCACTTTCCAAAGCAACTTTTTGAAAACAATTCCAGATTCTAGTATTAGTTCCTGAAGCAAAATGATCATTACTTGTCCCACTTTCTGTTTCCACAATTTTTTCAAAAATAGCATTACTCTGATCTATTACATCATGCTGATAAAGATTTCGAATAACAAACACACCTGGACCACCCTCTAAAACTTGATGCAACTCTGTTTTTAACCTTCTTTCTTTTTCAACGTTGCCGACAAATGACTTAAAGTGTTTTGCGTCATAAATAACAACATTATTTGAAACTGAATCTGAAAGCGGATAATCTTCTTGAAGCGTTTTTTGAGAGCAGATTTTAGTTAAATCGTCATAATCTATATCAGATTCACTGAAGTAAACTTGGTGATTTGATTTAACTGCTCCTTCTTTCATGGCTAGTAGGGTTGTTTTGTTTTAGATTGCTTATATGAGCTGAGAATTTCATCACTTTTTTCATTTGAAGACACCTCGGGAACAGCAACTTCCCACCAACAACCCCCTTCAGGACTTATTTTATGAGAGTCAGTCACTAAACTTATCACATAAGATTTTGTTGATGATCTTGCACGTTTAAGGGCTGATGCTAATTCATTTATATCTCCAATATGCTCTGAGTTTGCTCCTAAAGATTTTGCATGCATTGCAAAATTAATTTCTGGATGCCCATCATCTATACTTTTACAGTCTTTTAATAAATTATTGAATGAGTCATTACCAGTGGCATTTTGAAGTCGATTAATACATGAAAAACCTCGATTATCAAGGACGATAGCAATAATTTTTTGACCCAGCATAACGCTAGTTGCTAGCTCTGAATTGAGCATTAAGTATGATCCATCGCCAACAAGCACGATGACTTCTCGATCTGGCTGTGCCATTTTTACACCAAGTCCGCCAGCTATCTCATAGCCCATACAGGAAAATCCATATTCAGAGTGGTATCCGCCAGTTTGCTCAGTCCTCCAAAGCTTGTGAAGCTCTCCCGGTAAGCTTCCAGCTGCACAAACTACAATGTCACTTGCATCACCATTCCGCTTTACCTCGCCAAGCACTTGAGCATCTGTAGGTAAATTGTCCTCAGCACCTGAAGAGCTATTAATGGATGTAATTTCATCGTAGTAGTTATTCCAGTTTGAGGCTTCTTTTTCTGCAACTTCAAACCACTTTTCAGACGCTTTCCAGTCAGAAAGACATTCATCTAAATTATTTATTCCTAAATTTGCGTCGCCCCACAAAGAAAATGCATTGTGCTTAATTGCATCAAAACGAGCTACATTTAGCTGTATAAGTGTTTTGTCAGAAAATAACGCTCTTGAGCCTGATATGAAATCATTTAGTCTTGTACCAATAGCCAAAACTGTGTCCGCCTCTCTTGCCAGATTGTTTGCTGCATTCGACCCTGTCACTCCAATAGCGCCGACATAACCCGGGTGGTTCCATGTCAGTGCACCTTTGCCAGCAGATGTTTCAGCAACTGGAATTCGATATTTTTTCGAAAATTTTTGTAGTGCGCTGCAAGCTTTAGCATAATGAACCCCACCACCAGCAATGATTAAAGGTTTTTTTGAATTTTTCAAAATTTCAACTGCACGAGTTAACTCGTCATCATCAACCTTTATCTTACGAATAGTGTGTGTTCGCTTTTTGAAAAAAGCTTCAGGATAATCAAACGCCTCTGCCTGAACATCTTGAGGCAAGGAAAGCGTAACTGGACCACAATTTTCAGGATCTAATAACGTTTGAATTGCAACAGGCAAACTGTTAATAATTTGCTCAGGCCTCATGATTCGGTCAAAATATCTACTCACAGGCCTGAAGCAGTCGTTCACACTTACTGTTGGATCAGAAAAATCCTCCAATTGTTGAAGAACAGGATCTGGCGTTCTGCTTGCGAAGTAATCTCCTGGTAATAGCAAAACGGGTAATCGATTTACATGGGCTAGTGCTGCCGCTGTCACCATGTTAGTTGCTCCAGGTCCTATTGAACTTGAACATGCCATCATTCTTTGACGGTTATTAGCTTTTGCGTATGCAATTGCAGAATGTACCATGCCTTGCTCACTATGTCCTCGATAAGTTGGCAACTTGTCTTGATATTCAGTCAAGGCTTGCCCTATACCTGCAACATTTCCATGGCCAAAAATAGCAAAAACACCAGCGAATATTGGTTGTACACCATCATCTGTTTCGATATATTGGGACGATAAGTATTTAACTATAGCCTGAGTCATTGTTAGTCTAATAGTTTTCATTTTTAAATTTCCTCTCTATATTTTTTCCAAGCTTGAATCAATTCGATGTAATTAATAGACACAGAATCAACTAGCTCGTGATCGTTTATTTTATGTTGCATCCACAGTTTAGCTGGCTCATAAAAAATAGTTCGACCCACTGTAAAACCCTTACAGATATTATATTTTGCTGCCACACCAAACGACTCTCTAACACTATCAATGGGAGCAGAGAGACCTAGTAATAATACACCTTGACAATGATGGTCATGTGTATTTATGACATCGCTTACTTGCGCCCAAGATTCATCTTGGAGGGCTGGCAATTTCCACCAGTCAGGCTTAATTTTTAAGTCATAGAATCTTTTTAAAATCGTTGGAATTATTGCTTCTTCATTTTCATATTCTGAAGGAGGAATAACCTCCAGTAACAATTGGTGACCACTTTGAATACAGGCGAAATAAAGCTCTTTTACTTTTTGCTCCTGTTTAAGCTTGAGTTCATCTGAATCATCCGGGTGGTAAAAAATCAGGCACTTAACAACGTGTGATAGAGGCCAAGACTGCAACTTTGATCCAATAGATTGATCACCCTCAAACTTAAGGGGTCT
>Ga0102907_1000598_pt1 | contig 11647 bp, 9 predicted proteins | sample Colrivmet1556B02_FD_79136 | JGI IMG/M metagenome (GOLD analysis project Ga0102907, IMG submission 79136) | Estuarine microbial communities from the Columbia River estuary - metaG 1556B-02 | ecosystem: Environmental > Aquatic > Marine > Intertidal zone > Estuary | place: USA: Columbia River...
CCAATCATGCAGTTGGTTTCGTTGGCTGCAAGCTCCCAAACAGGTAAAAGTCCACCTTGCTCATACTGACGAATAAATGTCTGTATAAACGCGTTTGTCCGGTCTTGTTCTATAATCGTATAAAGTGGATGCGTGGCTCTAAACGTATCCCACAAACTAAAAACTGTGTACTGATCCTTCCCTCCATTTGTGTTATGAATTTTCATATCCATGCCACGGTAATCCCCGTTAACATCCGTATACAAATTGGGGGCAATCATTGTGTGGTAAAGTGAAGTATAGAATTTCACCTTGTCTTCTTCTTCGCCTTTTACTTCAATTTTAGAAAGTTGGTTTTCCCAAGCTGCTTTAGCTTCCGCTTTCGTTTTTTCAAAATCCCAGTGAGGGATTTCTGCTTCAAGATTAGCTTTGGCGTTTTCTATTGATACTGCAGAAATGCCAACCTTGACCAAAATTTCCTTACTTGTGGAGTCAACAAAACCATAGAGCGCTTTTGGCTGATATTGGTCGAATTGGAATTCCATGAAACTCTCTGAAAATTCTATAAAAAAATAAACGCGTTGCTCTTGAGCCCAAGCTTTTGAAATTCGATACCCTGATATTTGATTATCAGAATTACTTTTTATTTTCCAATCACTCAACTGATCACGATGATCCAAATCAAGAATGAAGTATTTGGAAACAGGGTTCTTGAAAGTATATTTATGAAATCCTGCTCTTGAAGTTGAAGTTAAACCTACCTCAATTTCATAATCTGTTAAATAACAATTATAAAAACCTGGTTCGGCATGTTCTGTTTCCTTATCAAACCTAGATGCGTAGCCTTGATCTACACCCTTTCCGGCTCCATTATTTAAATGCCACTCACCAGTCATTGGCATCAACAAAATATCTCCATAATCGCTTACACCTGTTCCGCTTAAATGTGTGTGGCTAAACCCGTAAACAACAGAATCTGAATAATGATACCCAGAACAGCCATCCCATCCGTCTAGTCGTGTGTCTGGGCTCAACTGTACCATTCCGAATGGCATTGTTGCGCCAGGAAAAGTATGCCCGTGTCCGCCTGTGCCGATAAAGGAGTTTACATATTGAGTGAAATTATTCTCTGCTTTTTTTTTCTCATATTGACAAGAAGTCGTGATCGTCAAAAAAGAGATTAAAATGATATCAACATTTTTCATATTCATGATGTTTCAGAATGGTCGGTGGTGATGTAAAAAAAGCATTCTTATTTATACAACATTTTAAAAATTCGCTTAAGAATTTTATTCTTCTTTATCTGTTTGTAAGCCTTAATTTTAAGGCTACTAGGATCCCTAATGTCTGCTGAGTAGTAGAATATTCTTAAGTCTGAATCCATAAATGGCAATTTTTTATAGGTACATGGAAAACCTAGACCAAACTCTTCTCTAAACGAATGATCATCAATAAAACCCAAGTAATTGTGAGCGATTTTTTTTCGTAGAATAATTAGTTTATTGAAGCCCACGATTGAAGCTGTAAACTCTTCATTGTCAGATAAAAATTTAATCACGGCCTCTGTAACTCCTGGCCAGTCATGTCTAAAAGGATCGTCCACAACGATTACACCTTTTTGAATAATGCACAATGATGCCAATTGTAAATCAGCAAGTGCTTCTGAGGCATTATGCCCACCGTCAATATGGAAAATTCGATATGATATGCCTATACTTTTTGGACTTAGATTTGTAGATAAACAAGTATGTATTTGACCGAGCTCATGAGTTGAATTTTCCTTTATGTTTTTTAAGAAAATCTCGAGGTCTCCATTTCCCGAATTTGATATGTTTTGATCTTGTGAATCAAATATGTCGCAAACATTTAGCTTTTCAGAACCATTTATTAGATGATTGAAAAAAACAGTGCTTTTTCCGTGATGTACGCCAATTTCAAAGATATCACCTTTAATGTTTAATGCTTGCTGTATTTCGTCCAGAGAGCCTATCAGGTATGCTGCTTCGTTAGAAAACCACCCTTCAATTTTGCCCGTTGAATTTTGAATAATTTCAATCTGGTGTTTTTTCATATTCTTTTCAACCTAAAACTGGTTAGTCAATTACAATCTTATTTTGTACGATAGTCTTATTTTCAATTTTTACAGAGCAGTTGAAAAGACACGAAGTTAGGAATTTGCTAATGTTTGTTCATATATTTTTAGTGTTTGCTCGGCTATTTTCTGCCAAGAAAACTTTTGCGCATGTTCGAAAGCGTCATTTCTCAGCAGCTCCATTTCCTTTAAAGGAAGATTGACTATTTCCGTTAAAATTGCTTTGCAAGAATTGATGTCTCCTTTTTTATAGGCCCGTATAAATGGTTGGTTTTCTTGAAAATTTTCATCTCCATCTACTTTTGAGACTAACACTGGACAGCCCAAACTAATCGATTGGATTAGAGCATTGCTGCCCGCAATTTCTTTTACCGGCAAAAACAATAAAGATGAACTCAGAAATAGGTTGGTGAGGCCTTTGTTATTTATATTACCATGATAGGTCACGTTTTTAGTTTCTGTAGCCCTTCTCCTCATGGGATATTCTAAGTTTTTGTTTACAATATGAAAGTGAATACTTGGGCATGCGTCAACTATTTTAAAGAAAAATTTCCAATCTCGTAGCCAACCTCCAACAGTAACTACTTCTTTTTGTTTGATAAGTTCTGGCTTAAATTGCTCGTAGCACAAGTTGGAGTTCTCCAAATAAACGCCATGAGGTATAACGTGAATTTTTGATTCGTCCATAACAAGTTTTAGTACTTGTTTTTGAGGCTTCGTGAGGACAATCGCGGCAGAAATTTTTGAAAACCGCTTTTTATTAAAAAAATGAGTTAATCCCCAAAGACGCCCTTTTGCATTTCCGTAGAGTATTTCTTTTTTCAAAATAGACGGAGGTTGATGAAAAGTAACAATTATTGGTTTATTGAACAGTCGGCAACTCCATCTGAAGTAGTCTTCGCCATACAGGATGTGAACAAGATCAATTTTGTTCCGGTATGGTAGACCAAAAAACTCGAAGATCCATGAATATTTCACTAATATTGAGTTGTTGGATTTCTCTTTCTCTCTAAAATTCAACCCCAATAAATAGGTAGGGCGGATAAAGTTTAATATCTGTCTGTAACCAAACTGTTCTCCATGGTGTTCAAAATCTGTGCTCATTGCCAGTATTTTGATTTCCTTATTTTTCATAAGCTGCAACGGCAATTAAAACATTTTTATTCTAGAAACTTTCTCTTGTCATTAATTTTGAACAAAGTTAGTTTATTGCCTTAATAGACAAAAGGTATGCTGCGAACTTCAAGGTAATCGCTTACTATAATCTAAGAAGCTGTTCTCTGAAGTTGTCGTTAACACCTTCGAGGTTTCTTTTTTGCATAGGCGTACATTTATTTTGTCTAGTAACTAATTTTCAGTGGGTTCTTTAGCCCAACACCAAGTATCCGCTTATTTAGTTTATAAGCATTAACAACAATCCTGCTGGTGTAATTAATTATTTCATTGGTTGTTTTGTGTAACACCGTTTTGACTCTGTCTTGATGACTTAATGAAGGGGTTTCTTTCCGTTGCACTTATCAGTAACTTCTTGGTTGTTTTCCAAAACACCCTTTTTTGTCTCTAACCTCCCATGATCTTTAGTGATGGTTGGGTTTTGAGCTAGCTTTTATATTGTCAAATAAACCTTTGGCCTGTCCAAGAAGATCAATCTGATTCCCTTTTAATACAAGCATCTATTTTCCCTTGATGATTAATCTTCTATAAATTTAACCCCGGATAAGCGAATTGATCTATGAAAATTGTGCGGTGATACCCCTAACGTCCACCCAATTCGTCAAGGCGAGTATCTGGGCTCAACTGTACCATCCCGAAAGGCATGGTTGCACCAGGAAAAGTATGACCGTGGCCGCCTGTGCCGATAAAAGGGTCCACATAGGAAACCAGATTATTGCCTGATTTTATTTTTGGATTACAGCTTAATAAAACAACGCATGCCAAAACAAATTGGGAGAGCTTTCTCATAAAAAACAGATTGTACCGCTAAAATGCATAAAAAATAAGAAGGCCGATGTCCCGTCTGCAATGAGGAGGTTATTTGCTTCAATTTAAGCCGCAACCTTGTTTAGGGATGGCAACTTTTTACCATAAATAAGGATGTATAAATAGCAAAGAATTACAACAATGAATGCCGGTTTAAACCCTGATAAATCTGTGAAGAACCCATAGATTAATGGGACGAATGCCCCGCCTGCAATCGCTGTGCATAATACCCCAGATCCTTGTGGTTTTAATTCACCTAAATCTTCTATCGCCAAACTAAATATAGTTGGAAACATAATAGAGTTAAAGAAGCCCACCGCTAGAATGGCCCACATTGAAAACAGCCCTGTTGTAGACATGCTCAATAAAATGAACACCACGGCCATGAAAGCAAAAATGTAGAGAACAACATTTGGTTTGTAGATGCGCGTTAAGTATGAGCCAACAAAGCGACCAACCATAGCGCCTCCCCAATAGAAAACCACAAAAGTGGCCACTATGGCTTTGTTGTCTATGCCGTCAATATCAGAATGGAAAAAGGAGAGCATCCACCGCATTGTGTCGTTTCCTCTAATAATTTCTGCAAGATTCATGTCTAAAAAGTAGTTGACTAGATAGCTCCCAACCGCTACCTCAGCACCCACATAAAGGAATATAGCAACGGCCCCTAGCTTTAACTTTTTGTCTTTCAAGGCGCTGCTGTAATTTGTTTTGGCTGATGTATTCAGCAACTGTGGCAGTTTCACACTTAGCACAATAAGTGTTAATGCAAATAAAGCTAATGCCAAGGATAAAAATGGAGTTTGTACTGCCGAGGCCTCTGCTATATAATACGCTTCGAGACCTGATTCACTCAGTTCTTTCAGTTCGTCAGGTGTTTTTATGTGGTCACTCAAAATAAAAATGGCGCCAAGCGCAGGTGCTATCGTTGCCCCCAAAGAATTAAACGCTTGAGATAAATTCAAGCGGCTTGAAGCTCCGCCTTCATCGCCTAAAACGGTGACATACGGGTTCGCGGCTACTTGAAGCACCGTCATTCCTGAAGCTAAAATGAAATACCCTGTTAGAAATAACGGAAAAAGACGATACGATGCAGCAGGAATAAATAGCAAACAGCCCAAGCCCATTATCGTTAAGCCTAGTATTATTCCTTTTTTATAACCTATGCGATGCAATAAGTTTCCCGCTGGGATAGAAACCACAGCATAGGCAATAAAAAACGCAAACTGCACAAGACCTGCTTCAAAATAGCTGAGTTCAAAAATCTCTTTTAACCGTGGAATGAGCGAGTCTACAAGAACAGTGATTAAGCCCCACATGAAAAAGAGCGAGGTCAATACAGTAAAAGGAAAGCGGTAGTTTTTCAAAATGCTTGGAATTTAAGTTCTTGAGAGGTGACTAAAATAGTCCTTTTGGTTAAGCGCACTCTAACCCTTCTTTATTTAGAACAAACTTGACGATTGCTTTACTTTCTAATAAAATCTGAAACCAAATAGCTTAACAATTTTCCCACGGCCAACATTTCATCTGGCTTTTGAGGGTCTGGAGCGGCTTCACAAATATGTAAGTAAGACGTGTTTTTATGACAGCTAAAGAAATGTGTTAATCTGCGTGCTGTTTGCGGGGTAAACCCCGATGGACTTAGCGCGCTACTTAGAACAAGCTCTATCGCATCGCAGTCAATTTCTAGACCAAAACTTTCTTTAGAAACAAAGTTCAAGGCCATTTCCGCTTCACCCATCACATCTTTACTCATGCGTATGCGCATGCCTTCAAAAGTGTTGTAGGCAATTCTATCGCTGTGCTCGGCAATAAGGTTTAAGTTGGTTTGCAGTGTATAGTTTTCATGCAAGTGGTTAATGATTTTAACGATTGACTCTTTTCTTAAAATAAGCACAGAACCGCTTGGCTAGTTCTAAATCTGCTTAGCTTTTGTTGCGCTTTACACGCGTAAATTTCCATGTGCCAACGCGTTTATTTACGTAAAACAATTCTTACATTTTTTTTACCCGTTTAAAAAACATTCGTCCCTTCTTTTTATTGTTTTTTTTCATATTGGCTTTTTTCCAACATGTGGATTTTTGTCTCAATTGGGGATAATTTCGTCTACTAGTGAGAAAAACCTCTCTCAAGTCGAGAAAAAGCGTTTGTTTATGCTGTTTTTACCGCCTAAATTTTTTTTGAGTTTACAAAACAATAAATATTTGTGTCATAGTTTTTAAACATTAAGGAGTGTTCTCGAATTGAGAATGCAGAAATTGACAATGTTTTATAGTGCAAAAAATTAATTATGACGAATTTATTTTGGGGATCAGCTTTGATTGTTTTAGTTCCACTAGTATTTTTTACAGCATCGATAATCGCCTTTACAATAGGGTTTGTTTTTGTCTACCGAAAAACTCCTCCGCCGGCAGTTTTTCGTCTTTTCTCTGTGCAAAAACAGCACCCCAACAAGTTTAAAACCAAGAATTAATAACAGGAACGCTAAAATGAAAACGCGTTCTCAATTAAAATGTGTAAACATGATAAACAAAGGAAATGTAACCGTTGAAGTAAACGGTGAAGTATTAGAAATTACTTCCAAAATTAACGGGCTTGAAAAATTGGTTTTCTGGAAACAATGGAGCCATCGCTTAGAAGTTCCATTAGCATCAATTAACGAGTTTAAAAGGAGGCGCAGATGTGGAATTGACACACTGTATGTATTCAAAACAGACCGGATTATTCCATTTCAATGCATTGGCTTAACTGAAAACCAATACAGCCAACTGCATTCATTATTTCAATTTCAATCATTCAGTAGCTAAAAATTAGCTCTATTAAAAACAGCGCTTGGTATTGCTAAAAATCATTTTATTATGAAATTTATTTTACTCAATTCTTCAAGATTCCTCACAATTACTTTTACTCTAGCTCTGCTGGCGCTGGGGCAACGTGCTCATGCCGCTATTAAAACATGGGGTGGAAGTGCCTCGGGCTCTTGGAATAATGCCACTTTATGGTCTCCTAATGGAGTGCCAGGGACTTCTGACGATGTTGTGTTTGGAGCGGGAACAGCGGTTGTTTCCTTTTCAGGTGATGGGGCCGTCCAAAGCCTTACCTTAAATAATGGTGCAGATGTTACGTTTTTTCCAGTCGATGGAAACTCTGACAGGAGTCTTGAGTTAACAGGGGCCACCACTACAGAACTTATAGTAAATAGCGGGTGTACCCTAACTCTTGATGGTTTTGCTGGCAGCACAAGTGGGTTTACTTTAGTGTTTCCAAATAATGGCGCTCCTGAAACTGCTAATATTTTAGGAACATTAAATGTAAATGGCGCTGGTTCTGGCGGAAATTTTGAGCCCAATAGCAACACCGTAACTTTTGGCCCAGCAAGTGCATACAACCACAACAGATCTGCAGGTTCTATTCCGATAGCTACGTTTAATACAACAAGCACTGTTACTGTTACAGGGTTTATAGATAACGTAGCGGGAGCCGTTGAAAACTTAGATCAAGGTTTTGGGAATTTCACCTGGGATTGTCCTAGTCAAATTGGCCATGCACAACTAAAATGTAACACCAACAAATCAAGGTTCAGTTCTTCAGGAACCTTTACAGTTAATAATACAGGAACAAAAACACTTAGAACTACAAATGGCGATGGACTTCTGAGCCTTAATGATCTAGTTATTACAGACTCCTCGTCACTAGTGCTGCGTTCAAATACAGCTAAAACTATTACAATGGACGTAAGTGGAAATATCACTTTAAACGGAGGTGAGCTGAAGTCAAAGAACCCATCCGCCACAAAGATTTCAACTGTAGTGATTAATTTAGCAGGTAATTTAACCCAGGATGGTGGAATACTTAAAGAAGAAGATGGTAACTCTTTTACATTCAATTTTGTTGGAACCACTGTTCAAGAATATGGATTCACTGGTTTGAGCGTGCTTGATGGTGATATAAATTTTGACGTGAAAAATGGGGCAGAGCTAAAGGTGTTGAACAAACTAACTGTAAACAGTGGTGGAAGCATTAACAACAGTGGTAAATTAATTTTTGATAATGATGCCATATTTGATGCAGCCGGAGCTATAACGGGGACAGGAAATGTAACATTGGTGCGTATTTTTAACCGCAGTGGATGGCAGAATGTTTCTTTTCCTGTAAAATCTACTACCACCAAAACATTGGGAGATGTTGTTAAATCTGGGGAAGCTTTTAATTACACCTCTCCTAAAACACCACAAACAAATATTTTTTATTGGGACGCCACTACTGCGGGATGGCTTGTGCCGACCTCTACAACACTTGTTAATCAGCCTTTTAACATTTACTCGTTTGGTTCTGGTGAAAGTGTGGAGCTAACAATCCCCAACGCAGAGTTCAACAATGTTGATTTTTCTCAAGCTTATTTTTATTTTGATAATCCTGGAGGAAATACCTCCTCCCCTGGGGACGCTAATCCTTCTTTTGGCAACAATGGCTGGGCTGATGTTGTCGTTGATGGTTGGAATTTATTTGCCAATCCATTTCAAGCTTATCTTAACACAAGTGATTTAAATAGTGCCCTTGATATTGAGTTGAATGTAGACCAAAACGTTTACGTTTGGGACGGTTACAGCGAGAGTTATAAGACCAACCCTGACTTTATAAACCCTCATCAAGCCTATTTTGTGCACACAACTGCAAGTTCTGGAAACTTCACTATTCAAAATGAGCTTAGAGACACTGCCGGTACAGGTGCCGGTTATTTCAAAACCAAAAACGAAATAACCCTGCATGTTACTAGTGCAGACGGCATAGATGTAAAAACCACCTTGGTTGAAAACAGTGAAGCAACGAATCGCTTTGATACCCGCTTAGACGCCCACTATTTACTCGTGTATAGCACCGACAATGCTACAGCGTTCAATTCAGTGAGTGCCGATAGCATGATGTGTTCTAAAAATCAAGTTAATAGGCTCACAAAAGAGCCCATCTACTTCACGTTTGCACACAAACAAAACAACAAAAGCTTTACATTTTCTTTAGAAGCATCTAGCTCCCTTTACGTTGCCATTTTAGAAGACACCTATACCGGTGAGTTCACAGATTTGCTTGCTACAGATTATACTTTTAGCAGCACCGATGCCGCAGATGCGCAACGCTTTAAAATGCACTTTACACAAGGTAGCGCAAACAGGGCTTCTGCTCAGTACACGAGAGAGTTAATGGTTTGGACAAAAGACAACCAGCTTATGTATGAAGGCCTTGATAATCTAGAAGGCGCAACTGTTTCTGTTTTCGCTATCAGCGGAAAGCTTATAACGTCTGGCGACATGGATAGCCCTTTGTTTCTTGAGCGTACAGGTATCTTTGTTATTCAGGTAAGAGCTAGAAACGGTGAAACCTTTAATGCAAAGTTGATAAAAGGTTAACAATAGAACATGCGTATTCAAGGCCCTATTAATGGGGCCTTTTTTATGGCCTAAATCTAGTTTTCTTAACGTCTTGTGTTGGTTTATCTAGATATTTGCACTCAAACAAATACGTTTCCAAAATGTCTGATACACTGCCTCCTTGTCCAGAATGTAAATCTGCTTATGCCTACGAAATGGGTGACTTGCTAAACTGCCCTGAATGCGGGCACGAGTGGAACCCAAACGAAGTGGAAGAGGTTGATCGTTCGGGTTTTGTTGTTAAAGATGCGAACGGAAACCTGTTGGAAAATGGAGACACAGTAATTGTCTTAAAAAACTTGCCTGTTAAAGGTGCTCCAGGTCCCGTAAAAGCCGGAACTAAAGTGAAAAACATAAGACTTGCGGGTGGCGATCACAATATTGATTGCAGAATAAGCGGCTTTGGTCCTTTGGCTTTAAAGTCTGAATTTGTTAAAAAAGCTTAGTGAAATAAATAAGTACCCAAAATTAAAAAGAGCCCCAAAATTCGGGGCTCTTTTTATTCTTATCGTTTGAGGTTACACTTCTGTTGCGGCCGTAACTATTCTCAGCTCAACACGTCTGTTTTTTTGTCTGCCTTCTTCTGTATCGTTCGATTCAATTGGCATTGAACGCCCTTTAGAATCTACTTCAATTTGAGCTTCAGGTACATTTCTACGCATTAAACTTCTTTTAAATGCAGTTGCTCTTTCAAGCCCTAACTCAACGTTGTATGCATCTGTTCCTTCTGCGTCTGTATAGCCGGTTAAGTTTATCATCTCACCAGATTCTATAAGGTAAGCCGCTACCTCATCAAAATAAACGCGTACAAACTCACTTTCAATTTCTTCGTCAGAATCAAATTTGTAATACACCAACGTGTGGTCGTAATTTTCTGTAATGTGCATGTTTCTCCACACCCATTTGTATTTCAGTTCGTGCAAATAATGGATTTTCGTTTCCTCACAATCTCCTGCATAATGCGCTCCATAACCAATACGTCCTGGCTCTAAAACATCTTCCATCAATAACGCAACTCCATTTGCTCTAACTGTACCTTTCTTTTCAATTTCATCATTGTAATAGGGGCCGACCAACAATAATATTTTGCCGTCTTCTCTTCCAGATAAAATAGAACTCTTCGCTTCTTTCCATGCCTCCAATGTATCTATAGAAGTAGACGCACAGTCAAACTGCAGCGCGTTTATTTCTTCCAATTCATCGTCCGAAACAATGATCTCTACCTTTTCAGCATGTGTTTCAGATTCGTGTTCTTTAACTTCTGCTTCTCCGCCACACGAGGCGAAAATTAAAGGAAGGCCTAATAAATATAAAGCTGTTTTTTTCATAGCGGTTAAATCTTCTTATTTCTAAAATAGATGGTTAAATGTAAAGAAAAGTGTTTGTGTTTTAAATTCTTCATGATGAGCTTTATTCACCAATGGTAATTTGGTCTATCTCACCAGCAACCTCAAGCCCTGTGTTCATGCCAATGTCATCGAAAATTAATTTCCCTTTTTCATAGAGCTGCACATGCATATGTGAAGTCATACTCTCTTTTATACGTCCGTCCATAAAACCCCCAATTGGCGAAGCTAGCTCTGTGGCATCTTTTTTCGTGGCCTTGATGCAGAGTTTATATCTGTTGTTCTTTAAAACGATCTCTACTTCCTTTTCGCTGGCCACAGAGCGAATGAGCTTTGTTCTATTGTAAGTTGTAAATTGAATGAGCTGCTTGTTGAAATACACCCCGGCAATAAAGCCCACAAAAGAACCTGTGAGCCAAGGAATTTTTGCTACAGATGCTTTTACGGAAATTCCTGGTTTAGAAAAGTGGTTAGACTGCATCCAGAAATAAGCGCTCGGAAATGAACTTCCCCAATCTTTTTCCATGTAGCCTCGACCGCCAGAAAAGTCAACTGTACGGCCATCTGTTTCTAAAGCGCCTTCAATTGAATGGTCTAAGCTTAAAATTCCGTGGTAACATTCCATAAACGGAACAAAAGAAAATGGGCCCATAATGCCTGGAGACAAAAGTGAGCTTGGCCAAGACACTTGATTTTGGAATTTTAATTCTCCCTTGAGTTTTAGTAAATCGAGCTTAAGTTTATTCCTTGTAAAAGCATTGTTTTCAATCTCGACTTCGAACGCAGATTTTGACGCTTGAAAAGATGCGAATGGAAACTTTATA
>Ga0102907_1000617_pt1 | contig 11468 bp, 9 predicted proteins | sample Colrivmet1556B02_FD_79136 | JGI IMG/M metagenome (GOLD analysis project Ga0102907, IMG submission 79136) | Estuarine microbial communities from the Columbia River estuary - metaG 1556B-02 | ecosystem: Environmental > Aquatic > Marine > Intertidal zone > Estuary | place: USA: Columbia River...
AGAATAATTTGTTTTTTTATGTTTTCTTCACTCATTAAAAAATAAGCTACGTCTACACGACTACTATCTTGAATAATTAAATCGATAGCGCAATCCTCTGCAGTCGTATTTCTCATCTTAGCTACTTCTTCTAAAGTTTTACCAGCATATTTTGATAAAGAATCTCTTCTAAATCCAAGTAATAAAACTTTACTAGGACTCCCTGTACCATAGTATAAATTTTCCCAATCTTTTGCATCGGTCTTCATGGCTTTTATCATCTCCGCTCTTATTTTCGGATCTTGTAAACGCAACCATAGCTTTCCAAATCCACCATCTTGTAAAGAAGGAGGCATGGACGCCGTCATTCCAGTCGCACCTGCAGTATAGGTATACATATTAGCCGCAATGTCAATGCCAGCAGCCCTTGCAGCTTCTACTAATTTTATAACAGAATCCATCTTAGGCCAGTTATTTACACCGCCTGCTTTTAAATGATAAATTTCTCCATGCACTTTTGCTTCTTTGGCAATGGTAATTAATTCTTTCGCAGCTTCAATAAAATTATTGCCTTCACTACGCATATGTGAAATATAACCACCACCATAAGGTGCAGCGGCTTTACATAATTCAATCAACTCTTCTGTCTTTGCAAAAAAGGCTGGCGGATAAATTAAAGAACTACCTACTCCGAGTGCGCCTTCTTCCATGGCTTGCTTTACTAAACCTTTCATGCTTTCTAATTCAGTAGCTGTTGGTGCGCGATTGTCTTCCCCAATAATATTTTCACGAATAGTAGTGGCACCCACATAAGAAGCAATATTGCAACTAATGCCACGCTTCTCCATAAAATGCATGTACTCTCCTAATGTGTTCCATTCAATTGGAATTCTATCTGGTCCTGTTTGATCCTCTTCCATTGCCTTTTTCATCTTTGCATTTAAAGGACCCATACTTCCTCCTTCACCAAAAACTTCTAAGGTGACCCCTTGTCTAATATCTCCTTGAGAATTACCATCTATTATAAGAGAGACAGGTGCCCAACTTAACATATTAATAAAGCCTGGTGTAATGGCCATGCCTTTTGCATCAATAATATTGGTAGCTGTTTCTTTAGAAAGATCGCCAATAAAAGCAATGGTATCATTTTTAATAGCAAGGTCGGCTTTATAAGGTGCCCCACCATTTCCATCATAGACTAAACCGTTTTTTATAATGGTGTCATATTTGCTATTACTACAAGCAAATAATAAACAAATTAAACAGATGGATACGAATTGTTTCATGGCTTTAATTTTAAGTAAAAAGCAAGCTTATTTTGTACAAGTTATCTGTAATTTAATGTTTTTTCAATAAAATTTTTTATATTCAAGTTCGCTTTTAAGACCAAACCAAAAAACTAACGATTATGTCAAAAAACATTCAAGCCAACAGACTATTTGTTGCCAGCTGCCTAGCTTTATTAGTGACCTCTCTTTCCTTTGGAATTAGGGCTGGGGTTCTAAGCCAACAAGGCATTGATTTTCAATTAACGAATGCGCAATTGGGCACCATTGCAGCTACTGCCTTCTGGGGCTTTCCATTAGCGATGCTAGTAGGTGGTACCATTGTTGATATTATTGGCATGAAGCGTTTATTAGTGCTTGCCTTTATATTTCATTTAGCAGGTATTGTACTTACTATTTATGCAACAGGCTATTGGAGTTTATTTTTCTCTACTTTATTAATTGGTATTGCCAATGGTACAGTGGAGGCTTCTTGTAATCCTTTAGTAACTGCTTTATACCCTAATAATAAAACCACTAAATTGAATCACTTTCATTTATGGTTCCCTGGAGGTATTGTAATTGGTACTTTAATTGTTTTCTTATTTAATAAAATAGGATTAGGTACGAACTTACAAGTAGGTATGATGTTAATTCCAACTATTTTATATGGTTATTTCTTTTCTAAATTAGAATTTCCAGAAACAGAACGTGTATCAAGTGGCGTTTCTGCATCAGATATGTATAAAAGTTTATTGAACCCTCTATTTATTTTTATGATTATCTGCATGTTCGGAACAGCCATCACAGAATTATTTACAGGACAATGGATAGATGTACTACTTAAAAATGTAAGTGATAATGCTATCTTATTATTAACTATTGAAACAGGTATCATGGTTATTGGTCGTGCCTTTGCAGGTCCTGTGGTACATAAGTTTTCACCTTCAGGCGTATTATTAATTTCGGCTATTTTAGCAGCAGTAGGTTTATACTTATTAGGCCATACGACTGGTAATATGTTATTTGTAGGTGCTATTATTTTTGGAATTGGTGTTTGTTATTTTTGGCCAACCATGTTAGGCTTTGTTGCTGAAAACTTGCCTAAAACGGGTGCTGTAGGGCTTAATCTTATGGGTGGTGCGGGTATGTTTGCCGTATCTGTTTATATGATATTTATGAGCGACTTCTATGATACCTTAGTGAATGCTAAAATTCCAGATGGTACTGCAGCAGCAGACTTAGCAGCGGTTACAAATGAAGCTAAAAAATTAGCGGGTCCAGAAGTAATCAATGCCACTTTAATGATTCCTCTAGTATTAATTGTTGCCTTTATTGGATTAAACGTGTACATGAAAAATAAAAAAGCAGCAACGGCTTAAATATGCGCCGATCTATTTTATATTTTTCTTTTTTAATATGCCTGCTGTTTTTTATAGTTGCTTGTGCAACTACACCTAGCTATTTAAAAAATAATGAAAAAATAGGACAGCTAATAGATTCTAGCAAAACTACTTATGTACTCTATGCCTATGATGAGCAGTACGCTACGGAATCTCATTATTATGATAAACAAGGGGGCTTACTTAAAGTGGTGAAATACGACGGACTGGCAAGTTCAGTTATTTATAATGTTAGGTCTAAAAAGGCAAATGAATTAAAACTTTTAGAACAGTAGTATACCTTACTACCAAGTACATATCTCTAATTAACTTTTTCTAAAGCTGCCTTATAATTTTTATAAAGAGGCTAATACAGTATCTAAATTAGCAAGTAAGTCTTTTGCATTCTCCATAGAGAAAATAATAGGAGGCTTAATTTTAAACACATTATTATAAGGGCCATCAACACCCATTAAAAATCCTTTATCCTTCATTTTTTCTACAATGAGCTTAATGGCCTCCGTAGCTGGTTCTTTGGTAATTCTATCTTTTACTAACTCCACTCCAATAAATAAACCTGACCCTCTTACATCTCCAATAATGGAATGTGTATGCATAAGTGCGCGCATGCCTTCTAATAAATAATTACCTACTTGCAGTGCATTTTCTTGTAAGCCTTCCCTCTCAATAACATCTAATACAGCCAAACCGGTTGCCATTGAAACAGGATTGCCTCCATAGGTATTAAAATACTCAATACCATTATTAAAGCTATTGGCTATTGCATCGGTCACAATAACTGCGGCCAGCGGATGCCCATTGCCAATGGGTTTACCCATCACTACCATATCGGGTACCACGTCTTGTAATTCAAAGCCCCAAAAATGCGAACCCACTCTTCCAAAGCCTACTTGTACTTCATCTGCAATACAAATACCGCCAGCAGCTCGAATATGCTTATATACTTCTTTTAAATAATTGGGCGGTAGGGGCATTTGTCCACCCACGCCTAAAAGTGTTTCACAAATATAGGCAGCAGGTTTTTTATTTTCTTTTGCTAGCGTATCAATAATATTTTTTACATCCATTGCATATTTACCTCCTGCATTAGCATCTTCATAGGTATAAGGCCCTCTATATAAATCGGGGTTGATGGCTTTATGTATCCAAGGCATTTGTCCCATGCCACCTTCTCTATCAAATTTATAAGGACTCATTTCAATAGTGGCCGTTGAAGTTCCATGATAAGCATGGTCTAAAACAATGATATCTTTTTGTTTTGTGCAGTGCCTACTAATTCTAATGGCTAAATCATTAGCCTCACTTCCGCTATTGGTAAAATAACAAACATTTAAACCAGCAGGTAAACTAGCTGTTAATTTTTGCGCATATTCAATTAAATGATTATTTAGATACCTAGTATTGGTATTTAAACTAGCAATTTGTTTTTGCATCACTCTTACTAGGCTTGGATGACAATGTCCTATATGACTTACATTATTTACACAATCAATATAGGTATTGCCTTTATCGTCATATAAATATTGTAATGCTGCCTTATCAATTTTTAAATGTTTTTCATAGCTAATACTTAGGTTTCTTCCAATATGCGTATTTCTTTTAGTTTCTATATTTTTATAATTTTCATTTGCTTCAATGATGGATGTATAATGACAAGCTAGTCTAAAAGCATTTTCTGCTTTAATGGGGTTTAGTGTAATTAAATAGCATAGTAAGTCCCAGGCGGGCTTCTCTGTTATAAAATGATGTTCATTGTTGGTATCCAAAGAACCATTATAGGCAGACTGTGTTACACTTATGCATAATCTTGCCGCTATTAAATAATATAAAATATTTAATTCTTTTTCTTCAATAGCATATGCACTATGATAACCCTTCACTACTAGAACGGCTGCAGCTAGTGGGTCCGACTGGTGCAGCATCGCATAGGTACAGGCTACGGCTACATTATTAATAAGGGCAGTGTACACCATATCGCCAAAATCAATCAATCCTGCAATGGTATCGCCTTCTACAAGTACATTGTAATCATTGGCATCATTATGTGTATAGGCTTGTCTGAAAGAAGAAAGAGTGGGCAGTACTTCTGTTTCAAATTGCAGCATAAAATAATCTGCAATTCTTTTTTTAGCAGCATCGGGAATAAAGTTTATTTTATAATTCGCATCGCGTGCAGTACTAATATCCCAAGTATAATGTCTGTGCATGCCCGGATGCTTAAAGCCAACTAAGCTTTTATCCATCTTGCCTAAGAAAATGCCTAAATTTTCAAATAAGGCTTTGTTTTTTGCTGGGGCTTCTACCCAAAAGCTACCTTCTAGAAAACTTAATATTCTAATATAGTAAGTTGCTTCGTCAACGGTAATTTCCGTTAAGGTTTCTCCTTTTTTATTTAAAGTATAAGTTTGGAATTGCGAAGCTAAATCCGACTTAGCTAAATGCTGTAGAATTTTTACTTGTGCTTCTAAGAAAAAATAGTCGTGGCTACTATTAGAAACTTTTAAAATATTTTTCTTGCCCGATTTCTCTACTAATAAAAAATTAAGTTCATCATAACCATTTAGCACAGAAGCTTTCACTTCTATTCCATAATAATTTGCTACCCAGTTTTCAATACTGCCAATGGTAAAATTCATGCCAACAAGTTAGTTAATTATTCAGAAAGCTTTCCATAGAAGCGGCCACCATTTTAGGTGCTTCTTCCATGGGGGTATGGCCTATATTTTTATAAACAGCTAGCACACTTCCTTTTATATCTTTTTGAAATAGGTAGGCATTTTCTACAGCTATAAGATGATCCTGCTCTCCCCATAGAATTAAAGTAGGCTGCTTAATAGTTTTGATAGGTTCGGAAGATGAGGCTATTCGGTTTTTAAATATAGATAAAGTGGCTGCACGATTGCCTTGCCTTAATAGCATTTCATGATACCTTGTTACAATGGCATCGCTTATAAGACTGTTATCATAAAATACAGTCTCTAAACTTTTTCTTACTAAAAATTTGGGAGTGATAACTAATAATAAATTATTAATGACAGGGGTACTTGCTAATTTAAATCCTAAACTTCCTTTTTCATTTTTCATAGGATAACCACCTGCATCAATTAAAATAAGTTTAGCTATTTTTTCGGGATGCGCCACGGTATATTGCCATGCAATGGCTCCTCCTAAAGAATTACCTGCTAAGGTGCATTTATTAATATGCATTGCATTTAACAAAGAATCTAGAAAGCGAACATAATAATCACCTGCATAGTAATTCTCTGGATTAGGGCCGGTGATGCCAAAGGCAGGTAGGTCGAATCTTATAATTCTTCTTTTATTAGAGTTTGCAAGCATAATGGAAACCAGGCTGTCCCAGGTATGTAAAGAAGAAGAAGTACCATGTATAAGTACTAAGGGAGTAGAATCTGAAGGGTTGCCCTCGTCTCTATAATGAACCTGCATGCCCATTAGGGGCATATACTTAGAAGCGGCATTAGCATATTTAGCTTTAATTTTTTCAACAGGGATATCTTTTTGGCCATACACTGTAAATACAAGCACTAATAATACGAGTATACTTATTAAACTATAGCCAAGGTTGCGTTTTATCTTATTCATGTACAATTTGCTTTTTCTAAATTTTGAATTGATAAAGTTATAACCTTTTTTATTTGAATGAGTTCTTGTCAATGACTTAAAATGAATATTCTTATATAGTTTACAAAATATAAATGTTAAAGAAAACACAAAATTCAATTTCGTGGAAAAAAAGTTTTTTTGACTTATAACTTGAGTCTCAGTGCTTTACAGGCAGGCTAAAAAAATACAGTTTTTCTGCTTTTGCAGATAGCATTATTATATGATTATTAATTGTAATTTCTATTAACCGAATTAGTTATTAATAACCAAACCAAACCAAACCAAAATGAAAAAAATCTATCAGCAAATTCTTGATTTCCCCCAGATGGTGAATCAAAAGGTTTTGAATGCGCAGTTAAACTCCGCAGTTGATAATTTCGATTCTCAAAATGGAGTAAGATCCTACACGAAGTCAATCTATCAGATTCTGTCGATTGTAGTGTTTATTTCCATGGAAATTGCCATTATTAGTGGCGCTATGGGGTATTTCACCGATGCCAGTAGCACGGGTCTAGGAAAAGCAGGTAGTGTTTTAACTACTTTATTGCTTATTTACTCAGCCTTTCCCATAGCGCATATCATTAAAGCTAGAGGAGAAAGCCTGGGTGGTTCACACAATGGGATGGTAACATTTCTTTTTAAAGATGTTGTTACTACCAATATCAAAATACTAGGTGAAGTGGCCGCAGTGGGTGCTTTTATTGGCGCCGCTTGCTTAACCTTCTCTTTTGTATTTGATACCAATTTATACAATGCAAGTACTGGCACTGCCTTCAGTACAATTAGTGGTTTAAGTAGTTTACCTATGCAAGGGTTGACTAATTTATTCGCTGCATTAAAATTAGATTATTTAACAGAGGTATTAAATAATCTTAGCTCTTGGACAATGGCGAGTGGCCAAAACTTCACTGGTGATATGCTTTGGAATATTAATGATTTGTTCTTAGTGGCTGGTGCTTTTGTGAATGTAGCACTTGGATTAGCTTATTTGTATGTTAATCTAGCTATTTATCATTTCTTATACACTATGGTTTCTAATTTCATTAAGTGGATTCAAAGCCCTTCTCTTCCTATTGCAATGAAAACTAAATAGGATAACGCGTTTTTCTTTTACAATCGTTTCGAATAAAAAAAGCCCTCTCCATTATTTGGAGGGGGCTTTTATTTTAATTATTAGGTTCTACAAAATAATCTACCACAAATACTTTATCCATATGAGGTTTTAATACAGATTGAAATGCAATATGCGCTGGATGTTTTTGATAGGCGGCTAAATCTTTTTCAGAATTAAATGTAAGCGTAAAGCAATGTGTAAAGCCTTGGTCTAAATGTTCTGGACTCATATTAATACCCCACTGCATATTTTTAACCTGTGGTACTTTACCATATAACTTAGCAAAACTATGTGCTACATTGTCTACTTCTTTTGCAGAAGAGCTTGCTTTAAAAGTAAATAAAACAACATGTTTTAATTCTCCTGTTCTATTTTGTGCATGTGTAGTTAAAAAACTAGTTGCTAATAGAGCGAATAAAATAATTTTTTTCATTTTTAATTAAGTTGATTGATTTTTAAATTATAAATAAGTTTGAGGGTCGTCACAAATTCTAAAATTTTCATTAAAGCCATTCATTATTTTTACATCCTCGTTAGAAAGGGTAAAACTAGTGGCGTCAAAATTTTCTACTAACCTTTCTTTTTTAGAGGATTTAGGAATAGTTGAAATACCGTGTTGTAGATGCCAGTTCAATACTATCTGAGCAGGTGTTCTATTGTATTTATTACAAATAAGTACTAAGCGCTCATCTGAAAATTTAAGTCCTCTTGTAATGGGTGAATAAGATTGCACTTGAATGCCTGCTGCTTTACAGTAGGCTAGTAAGTCTTCTTGATATAACCAGGGAGAGAACTCTATTTGATTCACTGCAGGCACTATACTGGCAGTGGTTTTTAATTCTTCTAATAAGGCAATATTATAATTAGCAACTCCAATGGCCTTCACTTTTTTTTCCGCGTATAATTTTTCTAATCCTTTCCAAGAAGCGGCGCGGCCTTCTTTAATAGGCCAATGAATTAAATATAAATCAACATAATCTTGGCCAAGTTTTTTTAAACTATCATCAAAAGCTTTTAAAGCGGCCTCGTAACCATGATCGGTATTATTTAACTTGGTCGTTAAAAAAATTTCCTTTCTATCTAGTCCTGCATTTTTTATAGCATTGCCAATTTCTACTTCATTTTCATACATGCTAGCCGTGTCTATTAATCGGTAGCCTATTGCTAAAGCATCTTCTACCGCCTGCTCTGCTTCAGCCTTATACATATCATAAACACCTAAGCCCAACAGCGGCATAGGTATACCATTATTGAGGGTAGTCTTTACCATTTCTCTAGTCCCAATAATTTTTTTCCAAGATCATTAAGTACTGCAGTTTCATATTTTGTTTGCTCCCAATTCCTTGGATCGCCAGGGAAGGCGTAACCTTCTGGTGCAATTCTATGTTTCCAAGAATTCACTCTCCACTCTGTTAAAGCCTCATTATTTTCTTCTGCTGGCATCATAGATAAATATTGAGCGATACGCACTTTGTCTGTACTATTATTCGCTCTAATACCATGTGGTTCTAAACTATTAAAAATTAATAAGTCACCTGCTTCTAATTTTACTTTAGTAGGCGTGAATGCAGAAGTATCTGGTTTAAATCTATCTCTGTCTTCTGGTTGTGTTAGTTTCCAAGTATCATAGGTTCTATATAATTCTGGAATACATTGAAAGCCTCCCATGTTTTCATCATTTTGATCGGCTAAGGCTAATACACCTTGCACATTCACTGGTTTTGTTTCTGGATCATAATCCCAATGAATAAATGCTTTGTATTCATGACCTGGTCTGATAGGGAAATTTAAATTCGCTCTATCTATAGATACCCATAATTTTTCTGTACCCCAAATATCAACAAAGGCATCATACACTTTTTGCATTTGACGATTGTTCCATAAATGTTGGTTATTATAACATTCAACCATACCTGTACCCGCTAGCTCTTTCATTTTCATTTCAGCTCTTGGTGCAGTGTACCATGTTTCTTTATCATTAGGGTTCTTTTCTTCAAACTCCCACAAAAAATTTGCAGTAGCCAAGGCTTGTTCACGTGGCACTGCATTTTTAATTACAATATATCCATTGTGTTTCCAGAAGGTCCAATCTTCTTCACTTAATACGCGAAGTGGTTTACCATTGGTGCGGTTGTTTAAACTAGTCGCACTGCTTTTTGCAGTGGATGGGTTTCCAGGAATGTCCTTGTGTGCATTATTAGGCACCATTGTAGGTACCATATTGGGCACCATTGATTTGTTTTCCATAGCATTCGTATTTAGTTTGATAAAGTAAATGTACAGTTTCTATGGGGCTAACCATTTTCCCTAAATTGGCCAATATTTGCTCTATTTTGATAAATTATTGTTATTTTAGGGTCAAAGTTAGTTATTATAGTTGTAATTACAAGTTATTCCCTTTGAGATGAAATTAAGTTTAGAAAATATTAAACCCGACGAAGGCAGTTCCTTTAAAATACTTTTAACCCCCAAGTTGAATGAAATTTATTACTGGCATTTTCATCCAGAAATAGAACTTGTTTATGTTGAAGCAGAAAAAGGAATTAGACATATTGGTGATCATATTTGTACTTATGAAGGAAGCGACTTAGCCTTAATAGGTTCTTATATTCCACATTTAAATTTTGATTATGGTGTAAAAACAACTGTTGAAACGGTGGTGGTACAGTTTAGACAAAATTTTTATGAAGACGCATTTTATAAGCAACCCGAGATGCAAGCCATTTATGATTTATTTGAAAGAGCTAAAACAGGTATTGCTTTTTATGGTGAAACAAAAAAGATAGCTGGCGAATTATTAAAAAAATTAACTGGGCTATCTGCCTTTGATCAGCTATTATTATTAATTCAAGTTTTCCAACAATTAGCAACAAGTAAAGAATATACTTCATTAAATACACGCCCCATTGCTTCTCATGCAGTTATCAAGGAGCAAGAAAGAATGCATCAAATTTATAAATTTGTAGAAGCTAATTTTCAAAAGCCTATCAAGATTATTGAAATAGCAAGGGTTGTAAGTTTATCTGAGGCGGCCTTTTGCAGATATTTTAAAAAATCGACTAAACTTACTTATACCGATTTTGTAAATCAATATCGAGTAAACCATGCAAAAAAATTATTGATGCAAAATGCCAATGTAACAGAAGCCTGTTATGATACTGGTTTTGAAAGCCTCTCTTATTTCAATAAAATATTTAAAAAAATAACTGGAGAAAACCCTTCAGCTTATCGAAAAAGAAAAATTAATTTCTAAAAATATTATTAATTCATATCTAAACCTATGAATTATTTCGTAAATTTCTATTCATAAAATAGTGATATAAATCATAAACATTTTAAAAAAGCCAAGATGAAAACATTAATTATACTCTTATTCCTGAGCCCCTTGGTATCAGAGGCCCAGCAAGCAGATTGGCTTATAAAACCTACTGAAAAGAAGGCTAGTATTTTCATTAAAAACAAGCAACTCATTTTAGACAATGGCTTGGTTAGACGCGTATTTTTATTAGATCCCAATGTGAGTTGTATAAGTTATACGAACTTAAGTAGTGGTCAAGAATTATTAAGAAGTATTGAGCCCGAGGCAAGACTAGTATTCAACGGAACATCTTATAATGTTGGCGGACTAAGTGGGCAGAAAGAAAAAGCTTATTTAAGATTAGAGGTAGAAAATAATTTACAAAAAAAAGATTCCGATTTTGTTTTTACAAACTATAGTATTTCCGATATCAAACCCTTTATTCATTGGAAGCCTACTACTTGGTTAACGAATCCGAATCAAGCCAAGGGTAAAACAGTAACACTTGAATTTATTTCAAATTTACCTGCTTTAAAAAATATAATGGTTCAAGTACATTATGAATTGTATGATGGCCTTCCTTTAATGACCAAATGGGTCTCTGTAGAAAACAAATCATCAGCTTCTATTAAAATAAATAGAGTCGTAAATGAAGTACTGGGTTTAGTAGAAGAAGAAAGCGCGGTGGTGGGTAAGCCGGAAGAAATGAAAAAACAACATGGTATTTATTTTGAAACGAATTATGCATTTAACAATGCCATGCGTTATGATATTAGCGATCAAAC
>Ga0102907_1000618_pt1 | contig 11465 bp, 7 predicted proteins | sample Colrivmet1556B02_FD_79136 | JGI IMG/M metagenome (GOLD analysis project Ga0102907, IMG submission 79136) | Estuarine microbial communities from the Columbia River estuary - metaG 1556B-02 | ecosystem: Environmental > Aquatic > Marine > Intertidal zone > Estuary | place: USA: Columbia River...
GATCTGCAGAAGCGCTCACATAAGCAGCTGATGAGGCGCCAAAGGCGGTGTTTAATTGGCTCAGATAACCCTGCCCAGCACTGCCAAGCCAACGCTGTTCATCTTGATCATTGAGGCCATCCAATCCTACATCCTGGTAGCTGCGTGCACTGGGATCGTTGTCAAAAGATGTTGTCACAGGTTGGTAGCGAGAGGTGTATCCCCATACTGAAGAATCGACATCCATGAGCAGGCCTTGTGGATTGAGGCCATGCTCAAAGCTCTGCCTTCCATCCTTGAGTATATCCTCAGATAGGTTGCCTAAGTGGAACACCAGATCTCCCCCTGGCGCTGACGGGTCATCCAAGAAGGGGTCCATGACCCAAAACTGAATGAACTCAATGTTCTGCTCCTCAAAATTATTGATGGTCAATTGACGCATCAACCCACCCCATCGGGAAGCAGGGTTGTTCAGTGATCCATCGGATGCAATACCCGAAGAAAGTCCCGGAAATCCATTGACATCAAAGTTGTAGGCACCGCGCTCAGTTGGATCAAACTGGACATCAAACATGGCGATGTTGCGTGCCATGCCGGGCTGCAGGGGGATGTTGGGAAAGACTTCCGACAAGGGGACCATGCGCTGCTTATGATCTGAGGTGATGGATGGATCGTTACGGATATTTTGTGGCGTCTGTCCATTTGAGGCATAAAAGCTAGGGTCCACGATGTACCAACTCAACCGGCCCCGGTTGGCGTTGGAAGCCCAATCATTCATCAGTGATGCCTCAGGGTACCTTAACAAGCCTTCCGGTGTGGAGGCAATGTGCCAAGTGGTGGTTCCTCTTAAATCAATGGTCATCTGACTGTTCTCAAAATCATCCAAGTACGTCGTGGCTTCACCATTGATTTTGATTCCGCGGGGAGACCCTGGCAGCAATTGAGCAAATTCTGCCGTGAGCTGCACCTTGGATGGGGCATTGGTCGACACAAAGGGCAAGGCATCAAGGGCGCGGGTTAACGAAGGCAAATCCTGATTGAATGTGCTGTTCAAGCCCCAAATGCGATTAGAAATAGGCTCGTCCCCTGCATTGACCTTTTGAGTCAGAGGGCGTTCAGACAGCCTGAGCAGAGAACCCCCAACGACCCAGTCTTTGGACAAACGATGCTCAACAGTGGTGCCAGCAAAAGTCTTTGCCTGCATGTTGAACATGCTGTTGTTTTCAAAATTGACCTTGATTGGCATCCCGCTAGACATCAAACTTTCATTGAGGATGCGCACTTGCCCCAAGGCATAGTCTACGGTGTAATCCTGGTTTTCCATCAACTTGCGGCCACCAGCGGTGACATTGATCGAACCCCTTGGGATGTTGAAGGCATTGAGCTGGATCAACGAACCCCCTCCACCTTTGTAGCGCCCCTTGATCAAAAACTTATTCAACTGTGTTTGCTCTTGTGCGCGAAACAAGGTTGAATCATAGAGCTGTTGGAACACATAGCGTTTGCGCTCTGCTAGGGTGGGTAAATGCTTGGCTAAAGAGGACCCAAATGGCTCCAAGACAGGGAGGATGATGCGGCCAGTCTGCGGCAATACCGTGACTTGAGGAATAAAATCAAACAAGCCATCAGGGAATGGATCACCATTGCTATTCACCCGATCAAGGCCCATGACTTGCACCAGCAGTTCATCCTTCACTGAAGAATTTGGCAAGAAAGGGATGGGCATGCCTGTTGCGTCATTGCGGTACATGATTTCCAATCGGAAATCCTCTTGGCTCAACTGGTAAGCATTCAAACTGTACACATTCTTCATCATCAAATCCCAAATGGGAGACTTCACTTGAAGGGTGCTGTGTTTCAAAAGCTTAACAACCAAAGCCTGTGGCGCCAATACGCCATCATTGGCAAATTCACCCACCTGGTAGGTCCGTCCATTGGCGGTATACTGGTAGGCAATGGCAAGAACTTCATCCTGATTGAGTGCCATATTCAAGGTGATGAATCCCAGCTGTGGATGAAAGCTGTATTCGTTAGGCAACAATTTGCGTGCATTGCTCAACTCCGCATACTCCACATTGGGGTCGTAACCTGCACTGCTTAGGATGGAACCCGACGATGCATTGTTACGAATGCCGGAAAAGCGTTGAGTTAACTCATCTGGTGCCAAACGATTGCTGCCGTTGGCTGGCAGGTTGCTGGCACTTGGGGCTGGAAAAATAGCTTCGCCATTGCGGCCAGCTGATGTGCTACGCCAGGCATGCGATTCCGCCTCCCCCAAGTCCAAAAAGGCAAGAATGTTTCTCACCTGTGTGGGCGTGCTTCTGCGGTTGGTCAACCATATCTCCACCTTGGTGATTTGGATGGGGGACTGAATCACTGGCAAGGTTTTCAGCCAATCCTCATAGTGATCACGAAAATAATGCGACATGAAAAAGTGCCGGTTGGCCTCGTAATTGTCTGCTTCAATGCTAAATTCCTGCGTGGTTCCCCCGCCTTGAATATTCAAACTTTGCCCTTGGCTTCGTTGCTCAGCCATGACCGTGGTGACCGTGGTATTGCCAAATTGGAATTTGCCTTTGAGACCAAACAAGCTCTGCGCGCCCGTGATTAAACTCCCCCCGGTTGGCAGACTCACATCTCCCATTTCCAATGACTTGACAATGTCATCCTCCAAGCCAGTGAAGTTGAGTTTCATCTTGTTTTCAAAGGCAAAGGTTGCCTTGGTGTCATAGTTCAATTTGATATCCAGCCGATCCCCCAGCTTACCTGTCGCATTGATCTGCATGTCTTGATCAAAATCAAAGGCCAAGGTTTTCCTGTTTCGCTCAGGAACGATGGGATTGTCAATGTGCTGATACCTTAGGCCAAATTTCAATTGCGCTGAGCCCTGGGGTCGGATATCCAACTCATCACTACCAAACACCTCCTTGATGGCTGGATTATTGATGGTCATGTCAGGCACCATGCTTGGTCCTTCTCTTTGATCAGCAGCTGACCCTGCTGCCCACCGGGTGCGCCAAGTTGCCAGTTCTTGGTTATCATAAACCTGTGTCTGGTACTGTGCAACCGTTAGGAAGGTGGGGGCGCCAAAGGCTGTACTTCCAATGAATCTTTGCAGCTTGTACATTCCAGTAACTGGATCATAGGTCACTTCCGTGTGGATATTGCTTGGCACATTCAATCCTGGAAAATTCCAAGAATTGTTGCCACTGCTATCCACAACTTGTGCTTGCAACCCCGTAGAGAGTAACCCCGCAAGACATGCGATGCAAAAGGAGAGGAATGGATTCTGCATTAGAGCTTGGACAAAACAGATTTGATGACTGCTTCAAGCTCTGTGGCTTCCTCTTCTGCGATGACCTTTGCTACAACTTTCTCAACGGCTGGCCTGGAAAACCCAAGCACCATCAAGGCCTCGATAGATTCCATTCGCAATGACCCACCCGTGCTTCCAGACATGCTTTCAGACACATTGGCTCTGGCAATTTTGTCGCGCAAATCCACCACGATTCGCTGGGCAGTTTTTGCCCCTATGCCTTTGATTTTCTGCAAGGATCCAGAGTCACCACTTGCGATGGTCTGGACGGTTTCTGATGGCGTCAGAGCAGACAATATCATGCGAGCAGTATTGGCACCGACGCCAGAGACACTCAGCAGCAAGAGGAATACATCGCGCTCACCCGTCGTGGCAAAACCATACAGAAGCTGCGCGTCTTCACGGTAAACCGGATGGGTAAACAGGCGAATGTCGCCATCAGCTATCTGGCCATAGGTGGTCAATGAGATATGAAGGTAGTAGCCTATGCCCGCACATTCCATGATGGCATGGGACGGACTTTTTTCGATCAATGTCCCTTTGAGGTGGTGAATCATGATCTATTCAACGCCCATGTCGGGCATTTCTTATGGCTGAATGGCAACTTTTCCAAAGGTTACTTGTTTGCCTTCCGATTGGCGGACAAGCAAGTACATGCCTTGGTTTAAGCCATGCAATGACAAACGACTTGACACGGAGTTGGGAAGCAGTTCCTGGCTTCGAACCCGACGACCCGTCATGTCAATCAACACCAATCGTGAGGATAGACTCATGGCTGGGTAGTTTACAAAAAGCACATCCCTTGCAGGATTGGGGTAAATGCTAACGCTTGTCTTCACTGATTCATTCTGTGAAGCTGTGGCGTCAAAATAAAAGGCCAAAGGCACTTGCAAGCTGTCATTGGGGTCCAAAGCGTTGAAAAATGTGTACCAAATGGTATCCAGGCCTACGTTGCTGTTGCGGGTATATGCATACCCAGCGAAATCGTAGGATACTGCCCCTGATGCAATATTCACTGTTCCCATGCTCGCGGCTGTACCCGCACCGTAACACAGGTCAAAGCAGAAGGCATTGGAATCTACCAAACCGGTACTGCCAACCCTGGCAATTTTTAAGTAGTAATCATTCGCAATGGTGTCAACGTTAAGCAACTCAATATGACCCTCGCCCACTGACATAGAGTTTGGATTGATAACCACAAGGGTATCAACATGATTCAATGTCAAGGACTGACCATACATGACAAAGGACAAACATAAGCTAAGCAAGGAAAAAAAAGGCTTCATTTCAAGTGTGTATTAGTTTGCGCCCCAAAGATACGCCGACAAAAATAAAAAGGCTAGAATGAAACAATAAACGAGAATTAATTATTTAGTTTTGCCGCACTTCAATTCATGGCTAATATTTAGCCATATTTCTAGCCTATCGCGTACATTTGTCGGATAAATAATTCCATTACCTGCCCGATGAAAAAAATTACCCTTGCATTAGTTGCCATGATTGGCTACGCCGCTATCACTGCACAGCCTACTCGACTGGTCCTTTTTGAGGAATTCACCCAAGCATCTTGTGGCCCATGTGCCTCACAAAATCCTGCCTTCAACGCTCTGTTAGCTGCCAATAGCGCCAAGGCAATTTCCATCAAGTACCAGACCAGCTGGCCAGGTGTAGACCCCATGAATGCAGCCAACCCCGCTGATGCGGCAACCCGTGTAAGCTATTACTCTGTGAGCGGTGTGCCTTGGTCAGCCATGGACGGTGTTGCTCCGACAGGCAGCTCATACTCAGGCGCTCCAGCAAATGCCACAGCCGCTGCCATCAATACGCGTTACGCGGTTGCTCCTGGACTGGCTCTTTTAGCAACACATACGCTGAACAGTACCTATGACTCCGTCCAGATTGCGGTGAACATATCTAACAGCACATCTTCTGCATTCAGTTCAGGCTCCTCTGGCTCTTTGAAGCTGCATACTGTGATCGTCGAAGAAGAAATCAACTACGCAACAGCTCCTGGAAGCAATGGCGAATCAGATTTTTACAGTGTAATGCGTAAAATGCTGCCAAATGCCGGTGGCACCACACTCGCTGACAGCTGGGCCATTGGCGCTTCACAAACTTTTAGCTTCAATGTGGCTTTGCCAACCTACATCGCCAACCTTGGTGAAGTAGCTATTGTAGCATTTGTTCAAGATGATAACAACAAGGATGTTGTCAATGCAGCATACAGCGCTCCGCAAACTGTATCCAACTTGCCTGACGCTGGTATTCAATCTGTTTCAGCTTCAACTGGCGGCTTATGTGACCCCTACTTGACCCCTTCTGTCACCATTGAAAACGCTGGTTCGCTGACCATCACTTCAGCCGATGTTGCCTACACACTCAATGGAGGAACTCCCGTTAGCCAAGCTTGGTCCGGCAGCATCAGCGCTGGGCAAACAGCTACCATCACATTTCCACAAACCACCATTTCCGGTTCCACCCAATTCATAGCAACGGTTACCAATCCCAACGGGACAGCTGACTACAATGGCATGAACAACACGTCGTCAACGGTGACCATTAGTGCGCTAGACCCAACTCCTACTGCTACACCTTACAACGAAGGCTTTCAGTCCCACGCCTTAGGAGATTCTCCAAACAATGACTTCATATATGCCTATTCTTCTGCATCAGCCCCTCGTGTGTTTGCTGTGAATCAGGGAATTTCTAATGGTGTCAATTGGAATTTAGGTGGACACGGACAATCGACCATGTCTATGCGCTGGGATTTTCCAACCATTGCTCCTAACACCTCAGCGTACATCATCACCAAGAAAATGAATCTCTCAACGCTTTCATCACCTAAGCTATTCATGACCCATGCTTACGCTAAACGTGGTGGTTCAAGCGCTGACCAGTTCAAGATTTCTGTTTCAACAGATTGTGGTAGCACATGGAATAGCCTGTTTGCGCCAGGCGGCAATGCGCTTGTCACAGGTGCTGATCCCGGGGCGCAATACCGTTTTTACCCTCAAGCCAGTGAATGGGTAACCACTGAATTAAATCTTGCAGCTTATGCATCAGCAACAGAAGCTATTTTTAAATTCGAAGGGATCTCCGGAGGGCACCAAGCGTTTTACTTGGACAACATTTGGGTTGCCAACTCCGCTCTCGGTCTTGACGAGATCAGCTTGCCCGCATCCATCACTGCTTACCCCAACCCTGCAACAGATGTGGCAAATGTTGAAGTTGAGCTGAACAAGGAAGCGACGATAGCTGTGAGTATTTACAACACTGCTGGTCAATTGGTCATCTCTATTGATGCTGAAACATTTACTGCTGGTAACCATGTGATCGCTATGGACGTTAAAGATCTAGCCACTGGATTGTACACCGCACAGGTGACAATTGATGGCGCCATTCGTAGCATCCGCTTGTCAGTAGCTCATTAAGCCTCTGATTACTACCATCTTTTAATCCGGAGGGACCATTGGTCTTTCTGGATTTTTTATTTTTTTTACCCACATGAGACAACTCTTGTTACTTAGTATCCTTGTTATCAGCATTGGCGCATTCGGTCAGGGCTTACCTGATGTCACCATTCAGACATTGAAAAAGCAAAGCATCAAAGCATCCGAATTGACCCATGATGGTCCGATGGTCGTCTCATTTTGGGCAACATGGTGCAAGCCTTGTATCAGTGAACTCGATGCCATGGCAGACTACCATGAAGATTTGGTCGCTGATGCCAACTTGAGAATGGTGGCTATTTCTATTGACAATGCCAGAACCAGTTCGCGTGTTGCGCCGTTTGTGGCCTCTCGAGGCTGGAACTATGACGTCTACGTTGATGCCAATAGTGACTTGCGACGGGCCATGGGTGTCAACAATGTGCCTCACACTTTCCTTTTGAATGCTCAAGGTGAAATCGTCTGGGAATCCAACCGCTATGTACCTGGAGAGGAAGAGGTATTGATTGAACAAATTGAGGCCTTGGCTCACAATGAAAAATTGAAATTAAACAGAGGGGAAATAATGCGCAGTCAATCCACTCAACAATGAAGGCATTTCGGCTGGCTTTGATTGCCTACCTATTGATGCCAACCCTTCACGGACAGGGCAAGGTGAGTGTGCTGTTCCAGAGTGATGCGCAATGGTACCTTGAGGACAAGGTGCTTGATCCAACCGGTGAATTCTACCCCGACGAAGAATTCCTAGGCCAAGGCCATGCCTTGATAACCTATCAATCTGGGAATTTCACGGCAGGTCTTCGATATGAAAACTACCAAAACGTCATACTTGGTTTTCCTACAGGCTACCGTGGCGAAGGCATTGCATACAGGTATGCACAATGGCAGCAAGGGGATTGGAACTTCACAGTCGGCAATTACTATGAGCAATTTGGCTCAGGCTTGATTTTTCGTTCCTACGAAGAACGAGGCCTTGGACTTGACAATGCCATGGACGGGGTTCGTCTCATTGGCGATCTTGGGAATGGCCTTCAAATCAAAGCCGTCATGGGACGTCAACGCTTGTACTTTGCCACGGGTGAAGGTGTCTTGCGTGGGGTGGACCTGGGCTGGGACTTAACCCAACCATTCCCAAAACTGTCAGACAAAGGCGTCTTTGCCAGCATTGGCGCTTCCTTTGTAAGTAAATTTCAGCGCGGCTATGACCCCATTTTGAATTTACCAAACAATGTAGGCGCTTGGGCCATTCGAGGCGATGTCAGCAAGGGTTTATGGGACTGGTCATCAGAGTATGCCTACAAAATCAATGACCCTAGCTACGACAACGGCTACATCTACCGACCAGGCCAAGCCCTTGTAAGCACCTTGACTTATGCGAAAAAAGGCTTTGGCCTCTTGCTTTCAGGCAAGCGCATTGACAACATGAGCTTCCGCTCCGATCGCAATGCGCAGCAATTCGATCTCTTTGTTAACTTTTTACCTTCAAGTACCACACCCCATCTCTATGCCCTGCCTTCCCTTTATCCCTACGCAACCCAAATCAATGGTGAGCAAGGCGGACAAGTTGAAGTCAGCTATCAACTCCCTCGAGGCAGCAAGCTCGGCGGCAAATACGGCACCCTGTTCGTCTTCAACGCAAGCATCGCGCAAAGCATAGATAAGCAAGTGCTGGATGATGGTAGCATGGCGCAGGCAGGCAGCATGGGCTACCAGTCAGATTGGTTAAAAGCCGGTGAGATTCCCTATTTCCAGGACATCAATGCAAGCTGGTCAAAAAAATACTCTCGTTCCTACAAAACCATGTTGACCTTTTATGATCTTCGTTACAACAAAACCGTCTTGATTGATGGGGTAGACGATGCCGTGATTCTGGACTCACCCAACATGGACTCTGTCATTCATGTGCAAGCCGTCGTTTGGGAAAACCAGTTCCGCTTAGCCAACAAGCAAACCCTACGTTCTGAAATTCAGTTGGCTTTAGCCGATGGCTATCGTGGTGACATGGCGATGGGACTCCTTGAGTGGACCATCTCATCCAATTGGACCCTTGCAGCACAAGACATCTACAACTACGGCCATCCCACCCCCTCACGGCGACTTCACTACCCCATTGTCTCTGTCATCCACTTCAATGGACCCACCCGATTCCAAATCGGTTATGGCCGCCAACAACAAGGTGTCTTTTGTGTCGGCGGTGTCTGTCGTGTGGTACCACCATCTAACGGTCTCAGCATTTCAATCACCTCTTCATTATGACACGGCTTGCTTGCTTTCTACTCATCATAGCTGGCCTTCTGTCTACAAGTTGTGACGTGATCGACGAGCCATTCAAGGGGGGTGGTCCGAACCCCATTGATACCAACTCCATCATTCAGGGCGATAGCCTGATACAAACAGGCCGGGTCGTTTTGGTTGAGGATTTCACCGGGCATCGCTGCAAAAACTGCCCCAAGGCAGGCAAAGCCATAAAAGCCTTGGACAGCCTCTATGGCTTATCGGTGGTCGGCTTAGCCATCCATGCAGGGCCATCAAATTTCACTGGCGTCACCACCGACTACCCCACGGACTTTACAACAACCACTGGGGAAGACTTGGCCACCTTTTTTAACATATTTGCATTGCCTTTAGGCATGGTTCAGCGCATGGACTACCCCAACTCACAACAAAAATCCTACACCGCATGGACAAGCCTCACCGCAGGTGAACTTGCCTTGGGTACCGAAGCCTTATTCCAGCTGAAAGCCTCCTTTGACAGCCTGTCTGATGTGGCCGTATTGGATGTCAATGTGAGCATGTCACAAGCCAGCAGTCATGGCATTGCACTTGCGATATACCTCAAAGAATCAGGCATTATTTCCCCACAATTGATGCCCAACAACACCAGGAACTTGACGTACAGGCACAACAATGTATACAGGGCAGCACCCCTTGGGACATTTGGCAAAAGTCTCAGCGCCACTTCCGTGGCATCTGGTGATGTCTTCACAGAAAAGGTCACATTCACCCTTGACCCACAGTGGGATGCTTCACAATGCCATTGGGTAGCCATTCTGTATGACAAGGACAACTACAAGGTGATGCAGGCTGCAGAGCTGGCCATCAGGCCTTGAAGCCATTCACCTTCAGATTGCGCATCAATCCATCATAGCCCGTGCGTTTCAATGGGTGCTGATCAAAAACCCTGTCAAAGGCCTCTTTGCTCATTGATGTCCAGTCCTTCAAGTCCATTTCCGTCCATTTACCCGGCATGAAATCAGGCTCGTCATGAGGCTTGCTGTGGCTATTCCAAGGACACACATCCTGGCAAATATCACAGCCAAACACCCAATCCTTCAACTGACCCTGAAAGGCATCATCCATGGCGCCTTTGAGTTCAATGGTTAAGTGAGAAATGCACTTGTTGGCATCCACAACTTCAGGTGCGATGATAGCCTGCGTGGGGCAGGCATCGATGCACTTGGTGCAGGTACCGCAATGGTCCATCACTGGCTGATCCACCGTGAATGCCATGTCCACAATCAGCTCTGCAAGAAAGAAAAATGACCCCTCTCCCTTGCGCAGAATCAGGCCATGCTTTCCAACCCATCCAAGGCCCGAACGCTTGGCCCATGCCCGCTCCATGACAGGGGCGGAATCAACAAAACACCGTCCTCCAATTTGCCCTAAATCAGCCTGCAGCAAATGCATGAGCTCAAATAGCTTGTCCTTGACGACCCGATGGTAATCCATGCCATAAGCGTATTTAGCCATCTTGGGGTGGTCATCCTCTGCTTCATCCTTTTCGGGGAAGTAATTGTAGGCCAAGGTGATGACAGACTTGGCGCCAGGAACCAGCAAGCGTGGATCCAGTCGCTTGTCATGGTGGTTGTTCATGTAAGCCATGGACCCCTGGAAGCCATTCCCAAGCCAAGCATCCAAACGTGGTGCTTCTTCTTCAAGAAACTCAGCCTTTGCCACACGACAGGCCATGAATCCCAACTGGTTCGCATGTGCCTTCAGAATCTCAGCAGGAGAACTCATTGATCATTGAATAGCCCCGTATTGCCCGGCAACTTCCGACCAAGGTGTTTGAAGGATTTATCCATGGCAACACGGCCCCTTGGGGTTCTTGCTAAGTAACCTTCCTGGATCAAGTAGGGTTCATACACCTCTTCAATGGTCTCTGCTTGTTCGCTCACAGCTATTGCCAGCGTTCCAAGACCAACAGGACCCCCTTTGAATTTATCAATGATCGCAGACAAAATCTTGTTGTCCATTTCATCCAAACCAGAGGCATCTACATCAAGGGATTCCATGCCAAATTTGGCAATGGCCATATCCACAACACCTGTTCCTTTGACTTGTGCAAAGTCACGCAAGCGACGCAACAAGGCATTGGCAATCCTGGGGGTGCCTCTGCTTCGTCTTGAGACCTCCACACAGGCATCGGCTTCAATTGGCACATTCAGTATGCCTGCTGAGCGTTCAACAATGGTTGAGAGGAGTTCATGGCTGTAGTATTGCAGGCGAGATGAAATGCCAAACCTGGCTCGCAAGGGGGATGTCAACAAGCCCGAGCGCGTGGTGGCGCCAATCAGGGTGAAGGGTTTGAGTTGAATTTGAACCGAACGGGCACTGGGCCCGGTTTCCAAAACAATGTCAATGCTGAAATCTTCCATAGCCGAATACAGGTACTCCTCAACCACCGGACTGAGTCGATGGATCTCATCAATGAAGAGCAC
>Ga0102907_1000634_pt1 | contig 11315 bp, 18 predicted proteins | sample Colrivmet1556B02_FD_79136 | JGI IMG/M metagenome (GOLD analysis project Ga0102907, IMG submission 79136) | Estuarine microbial communities from the Columbia River estuary - metaG 1556B-02 | ecosystem: Environmental > Aquatic > Marine > Intertidal zone > Estuary | place: USA: Columbia River...
GTATCATTATATAAATCATATTAATTTCTTTTCCTCTCTCCGCCTATTTTTTTAATTCTCTTGATTAACTCTTTCTCTTCCATCTATTCATTTTATCTTCTTTCGTTTAGTTTTTATCTCATATGACATACCATAATCAATCGTTCTCAAAAAATCAATAGTACCTTTTATCATACCGACTACTAAGATTAAAGCCCAACCAATTCCTATTAAGATATAGAAGCCCACCAAAAACATAAGCATAACAGGTAAGAATATAATTGCTACAATAGATTCACGCACTAAGAAACCTCTTTGTTCTGTTAATATCTATATTATACACGATACTATATTAAAAGTCAAGAAAACAACAACTCTGCGCCGATTTTTTTCTAAGGCATTAAACTACTACTTTATTAAGGCACTGCTAGGACAAGCCACTCCACTCGGTTCACTACTCTTACGGTTGCCCCTTTACCCTACTCGGACTTTGTTATTCCTCTGTCACCACTAAACCACTCAATAGTATTAAGAGTAAACTCAAGTATGAAGAGAATAACATTCGAGGAAAACATTCCCATTCTGACACTAAGTATATCTCTCAAAGTAATAGCATTCTAGAATAGCATTAACCCAGGACTAAGTATAAACACTATACCTAACAATGAGAGAAACCATAGATTACCCTTGGTCCTTGAGTCTTCACTATGGTCCATCGTAGGAGATGATTTTAGTATGGGCACTTCTGCGGAACGCAGAATGCACCTCTCGTGAGAGCAAAATTAATTAATTAATCCCCATAGAGGGCGAATAGCCGTTACGATTAGAAATTTAATTGCTTCCAGGGTATTTAAATGGTGTTTCTTTTAAACAACCCTCTTGAAAGGAGAGCCTAATTAATTTCTATGGACTACAATGGACTACTATATGTTTCGTTGGAAGAAACTTTATACACTATGGAGAACAGTAAAACGTGCATTCCAATAGCATTCCATCGCGAACCTAGGGGTTTACTATGGTTTATAGTAACTAAACAGTGGATGTACAGTCTTAGAGTGATAATAGTAGGCAAAAACTTGACAGATTATGGTTATATGATATAATAGTAGTATAGTTAATAAAAGGGAGTAATACGTATGGATTTGAATATAACATCAGAGTTGTTTGAGATAGTATTTGGTCTACTGTTCTTTGTAGCAGTTATGGTTGCTTTTGGAAGTGGCGATGTTTAAGTTCGTTAAGTCACAGAAGACTGGTGAGTATGTTCTCATTAAAGAAGGTGATATGGACTTTAACACACGATTCGCTTTAACTCTTAAAGATATGAAGGAAGAGAAGAGGGCGATTGATAGAGCCTTAACTGAGTATGTATTAACCATGAATAAAGGGGATATAGAATGAACTATTGGGATATTAAGAAACTGGTAGACAAATTAGTTAAAGCACACGAGAAATCTAAGGTAAATTAAAATGAAACAAGATTTAATACTACGAAAGAACTGTTTGGAGTTCGCAATGCGGGCCCATGAGGGGCAGGTGCGGAAGTACACTGGAGACGATTACATTGTCCACCCTATAGCAGTTGCAGAAATGGTAGAAAGACACGGTGGTAGCGAGGACCAAGTCTGTGCCGCACTACTCCATGACGTTGTAGAGGATACAATGTATACTTTGGCTGATATTAATGCTAATTTTGGGCACAATATTGCCACTTTAGTTCAGTGGATGACTGATACTTCTAAGCCAAGTGATGGTAATAGACGGATTCGCAAGGGGATTGATGCGAAAAGACTTGCAGAAGCGCCCGCAGAGGCTCAGTTCATTAAATTGGCTGATATGATTGACAACGCAGACACTATATTTCGCTTTGATGCTGGGTTTAGTAAACAATTTAAGAAGGAAATGGCCCATTTAGTTCAGGTTATGACCAAGGTAGTGGGTAGTTCACTATGGATTGATGCTCAGAAAGTGTTAAAAACTTGACAGATATCGGATCTGTGCTATAATAGTAGTATATTAAATAAGGGAGTACACATGTTAAACTCAACTGAAATGAAAAAAGTAATGGCCCTAGTATCAAGTATGGGACTAGAAGATATCAAGATGGTTAACGAAAGTATGTCTATGCAACGCACATTCTTGGGTAACCAAATCAAACGTTCTCTTGTGATTGGTGATACAGTTAGTTTCACTGGACGTGGTGGTCGACTAGTTGAAGGTACAGTAACCAAAGTAAAGATTAAAAACGTTACTGTTGATACTGGTACTACTGGACGATGGAATGTTCCTGCTTCAATGCTAACGAAAGTAGCATAATGAACGCAGACACCAATACAATGTTCAACGGTAGACGCACTGTGTTAACAGACAGAGCGAATGACTTGTGTGATTTCATACAAATGACTCGCAATCTTATCGTTAAGCAGATAGATACCGATAGGATTATTGCTACCGTTAAAGGTACTGGTCCATGGTATACATTTACTGATTCAGAATGGAGCAACGAAGAACAAAAGTTTAAGATGCTACCTGAACGTATCACTCATACCCATACTTTAGAAGAAATCAAAGAGTATTACAATGCTCGTATGGAAGAAGAATGGTGTATGTCTAATGCTTGTGACTTTTAATCTATGAATTACATACATCCTATGTTCAAAAAGAAACCCATAAGGAGTCCAGGTACTAGGCACGGTGCTGATATGACCTGGACGGGCAACGATAAAGGTGTATTGAAGTTATTATTTGATGAATCATTCACGGATGATATGTCTAACGAAGCAATGAACTTACTCGCAGAGGAGTATGCCAGTTCAACTCGCTTTAAAGACCGAATGAGAACCTTTAAAGTGCAACGATGGATGACAGGAAAGAATCTTTCAGTGTTTGGTTCAAGTGGTGGACGTATTCCAGTTGAATCTATGCTGGTGGATTGGGTTGAGGCTGGGTTCATAAACGAAAAAGTTATGAATGATAGTCTTGTAATTAAGAAATATGAAGACGCAATCGAACAAGATGCGACAGTTAAGCAAGCCAAGTTAGAAATGGCCGCTAAATTGTGTGAAGATTTCAATAAATAAAGGAGATAGTGCGAAAATGACGAGCGGAATAATGACAATAGCAGAGGCCAAAGAAAAAGGCCTGACTAAAATGGTTGAACAACTCGAACGTGACAAAGAACGCAGGGAGTTATTGAAGATGAAACCCCTTGATGATGTTAAATTTCAGATGGAAGTTGAAGATATTAGGATAGAACTCGAAGATATAGACGATTTATTCTAATCGGCCCAAGTAAATACGGGCCTATAGCATAGTTGGTTAATGCATCCGACTCATAATCGGCAGATCCTTGGTTCAAGTCCAAGTAGGCCCACCATTAAAAACTTGACAAATGGTGGATATGTGATATAATATAAGTATATTAAATAATGGGAGTACATATGTTAAATTTAAATGAAGTATATGGTGAACCTGGTTCAATCGTTACACCTTTTCTACGTTCATTCATGTCTACCTATCAGGTAGGGATTCGTAATCGTGAGGCTAATAGTTCTGCTTTGCATAATCTCTACGTTAAAGCCTTTGGTGTTGAGGAGGCTGCGGATATAGCAACGAAGATTGTTAAACCATATGATATGATTGTCAAGGATGTCATTCGTCCTGGTGATGAAATTTATGGTGTCGATGAGAGTTCTATTGGTGATGCTGACCCGTTACCTCTATTGAAGAGTGTAGCAACTAAGCAACCAGATGTGTTCGAGATGATGGGAATACGTTCAGCACCACTTCCCCCTCTATCACCATTTGCAAACAAAAAAGTATTCTAATGAGTTTCTCGACTAAAGACTTCGATAAATGGATGAAGGACCAAGGTCCATATGTAGATGTGGGCGGGACTTCTTTATCGGAAGAGCAGGTGAATTTGCTTAAGAACTATCCAGAGTGTGAAACAGGTAATGATTTGCCATTCAACATTCAACAAGACATTATTAAACTAAATGATTACGACAATCTACAAAATGAAGTGGATGCGTTTCTTATGAATCAATATAGTTTACTGTCAAGAACATTTAAAGATTTTATTACACGAAATAGGGAGCCCGTAGAATGATTACACTAAAGAATGGACTATTAATAACAGAAGACAACACCGGATTTGAATCATTCAATCATCTTACCAAGAAGATTGACCCAAAATCATTTACTAGGTTCAGTGAGTTACCCGATATCTTCTATAAAGAGTTAGGTGATGATGACCGTATTACATTAAACAAGATTGATAATGATGCTCTCTCAGTTATTCTCCAGCGGACCAAGACAAGATTTTAAAAACAGGTAGACTAGTAGTGCTAAACAACTACCATTGCACCTATAGAGTCCTGGAGACTAACAACCAAACTATGAAATAAATGCTACAGATTGTATTAGCCAATAGAATAAAAGATACAAAGGGTAGCAAAATAAAATAAATATTATTAACATTTTTGCTTGACTTTACCAAGCAAAAGGTGTATAATAGTAATTACTAGAGATTGATGTATGAAGAAAAGTAAGGCAAAAGAATTAAGTTTGGTCATGGCGACCTGTGGACTGTTAGTGATAGCCTACGTATACTTAATAAAGGTACTACCCATAGCAGTAGAGCCTGTTGAAATGATACAGCCTGTAGTGGAAGTGGAAGAGACGGCACCATCTGTAGAGTTTATAGTAGAGGAGCCAACGAATACCCCCTAATCGTACCCATCGCGATTTTAAAAAGAAGAGTGGCGTGACTGTCTTAACTCGGACAAACATTTGTGATTCATAATCGATTCACAGGAGCGGTCAGAACGAAATGCTGACGCTGAATTCGTAACCAGCAATCTATTCTATCTTGCTTACAAAAACTTGACAAAACACCGATTCGTGATATAATAGTAGTATATTAATTAAATGGAGTTGCTGTTATGGAAACAAATGACCTATTCTTAGACAGTTATCTAAGTAAAATCAAAGCAGACTATACGGCTTGGATGACCAGGTGTTCAACTGCTGACGGTGGTAAATATTGGACCGACCCTACACCACGCATCAAAGAGTTCGCTGATGCAATTGAGACCAAGTTCGGTAGCAAATACATTAAGATTCTTAGTGGTGGTTCTGCTCACTCATTCATTGTTAACACAGACAAGGATGCCAAGTTCAAAAAGGGCGACATATTAATGGCTGCCTCTTGGTCAACCCCTGCTCGAAACAAACCACGTGGTAATATCTTTGATAATACATATCGTGTTAGATGGACAGGTACAGTATGAATAGACTAAGACTAATACTAGCAGTTATACTAGTGCTTACATTATGGGCCACGTTTAAGGTCTATAATTGTGCCAAAAGCCCGTTTATGGACGCGCCGCAGGTCCTTATCAGTTGGATCATAAACGACCATTTTAGCATCTCGGAATGCAGGGTGGTACGATTATGAATAGACTAATACTAACAGTTATACTAGTGCTTACATTGTGGGCGATGTTATTGGTCTCTGGTTGTTCTACACTAGATGATAAGTTTACAGAGATGCGTCTAGGTATGACCCCATGGGCAGACGATAAGCCCTTGGTTTTAGACACATGGGTATGTGAGCCGCAGTGTTTTTATCTAGGTCCTCTTCCGTATGACGAGATGCTCCTAGCATTGCGTGATGTTTAACACCATCTGTCGTTACATTGTAACGGCCTTAAAGCGGTTCTATAAGTGGGCGAGGACCCCCTTACCAGACTCTGCTATCACAAGACGCAAAGGAGGTCCATGGTGGTAAGAAAGCCTAAGCCTAAGAAGGATATGGGGCACCTGTATAGGATATCATATCGCACCTACGTTACTACAACTCTTATATGGTTAACCATAATAGGATATATTGTGTACGTAGAATTCTTTACAAAATAAATAATTTGAAAAATAGTGCCGGGTGCGTGGTGGCCAGAAAAAAGTGGTGGATAGATAAACCGCGATGTTTTTGCCGGGTATCTTTTTCTCTCAACGTGGCACCTTTCTCGTGGCACCATCTACATCATGTAACATTTTGATTTTTAAAAATACCACACCATGTTTTTTTATGGTTTAGTGGTACTTTTTTTAGAGTCTCTTATACCCTTATAGCAGATATAAGATTGCGGCGTGTGATTGATTAGCGATTGTTAATACGAATGATACTAGTATTGCTACTACAGTTGATGTTAAAAATAGTTTCATTGTTTCTTTTCCTACATGAGAGTAGATACCCTTAGAGTATCATATTGTTATTTGGATTGGTTCTTACTGGTTTAATGGAGTATAAAGTTTATTAACGCTATACCACCTATTGTTGTTCCTATCGTTACTAGAGAAAAGATTGATACTCTAATCATAGACACACGAGCCTCGTGTAATGCATCTTGGCTTTTGAATCTATTCACCTTTTGATTACGAAGTTTCTTTGTGTATATCATTCTAATACTTCCACTTTAATTCAGCCTTACTATTACCTTTATTGTCAAGGTCTATATTAAAGTCTCCCCCTAGAACATTCTTCTTGTTATAGTTCAAACTCTTATTCTTGCCTATAGGATCTATTGTAACACTTCCAAACTTACCCATATCTATAGGTTCATTCCCTATGGCTTTACGTATATAATGTTTAGGGTCTAACTTATCTTTGATTCTATCTGAATTAGATTTAGTCTTAAGTATATTTAAGGCATCTTTTTTAGTCCAATCACTAGTCATATTAGAGGGTTCACTATTTATATCCGAGGGTAGAGTTAGGTCTAGTCTATTTGTGGATGAGCCTATTCGATTTTGAGTTCTACCTGTGTAACCAGTTTTACCGTGGCCCACTTTCGTATCTTTGTATCGTTTGTCCAATGATGTTAGTTCGTGGAGTCTCATAATGTTTCTCTCTATAGTGTGTTTCTCTTATTTATCTTTACACATTTCTTACACATTATTAACACATAAAATTTTAGGCGGAGGCGGAAACGTCTTTGACGTTGGGGTTTTGGTTTGGAGATGGCGCCCGCTTGAATAATCATTCTCTGCAAAATACACTCATTAAGTATGCAGTTTTAAGAAAATATATAAATAGTTTCATACTCAAGCAGACAAGGACGAGAGAGTGAATCTAGACTTATCACAGAAGTTAGATAATATAAAAGAGGCTATCTACGGCAAAACAAAAATAGAAATAGAAAGAGATAAGAAGTACGAATCACGTTGGGTTTGGTATCATACTTTCTTAGCCGCGGAAATCTTTGTAACAAACATATTATTAATAATAATTATACTTAAATTATAATCCATTTACATTAATGGGTGGCGTCTTTGGAGATACAAAGAATATGGAAAAATACACATCAATCAAAGAGTATTGTAAGACATTAGAATACCAGACATGGCAAAATCAATGGCAACCACCAGTAAATGACATAACATGGTTCAACGAAGAAGACGATTTATGGGATACTTATCATACTCATAGACAGAAAATCTGGAACAAATGTGCATCAAGGATACCATTTTATCTACTAGACACAATCGAGCCCGGCACAAATAGATGTGTAGACATAGGATGTGGAGGTAATTTTTTAAATCAACCCAATCTTAATGTATGGGGAGTAGACTGCACCAACAACACCTCAACAATACAAGACGAAGAGTTAACTCTAACATGGTATGATGATAACTATGAAAAGTGGTCTAAAGCCATTTCCATGAATGCTATTCATTTCTATCCAGTACAAATGATTGGTGAATCTTTAAGTAATATTGAAAATATACTAACACCAGGTGGTACAGGAGTAGTTACACTGAATAGAGGGAAAATAGAAAAGTGTTCAGATACTTATACAGATGAATTATTAATAGAACAGATTTCTACTATATCAACAGTCACACGAGTTGTGTGGTTTGATAGTCCAGAGGAATCGTATTTAGACGGTAACGTTTGGATATGGATTAATAAGTAATTATTTAAGTTTAAGTAATACTAAAAGTCATTATGAATAAACTATAAATACACACTTTTGTATAAATATACTAGTACATATGTACTTGTACGTAATTTATTAGAGGAGCACCTATGAAGTTTTTTACCATGTCATTACTGGTAACATTAGCATTGTTATCACCATTTTCGTTAGCAGACACAACCAATGAAGGTTCTACTGATAACGACCAAACAAATACATCTGGCTCGAACACAACGATATCGGGTGGTTACTCTTCCGAAAGTACAACTACATATGAAGACGGTTCATCAGCCGACACAACTAACACAACAACTAACACAACAACTAACACAAGCAACGCCTCAAGACAACCTGTGCCTACTGCAAGTGCGCCAAGTATGAGTGCTTACTCCCAGGATATATGTGCTACAGGTCAATCTGCTGGTTTACAAACTCCAGTGTTTGGTGTCAGTAGTGGCTCAACGGTTCGTGATATGAACTGTGAACGAATGAAACTTTCCAAACTCTTAAACGATTACGGAATGAAGGTGGCGGCAGTTGCCATACTTTGCCAGGACCCTAGAGTGTTCGAAGCAATGGAACAAGCCGGAACTCCATGCCCATTTGAAGGCAAGATTGGCGGTGCGGCTGTTAAGCAATGGAAGAAGTACGATATCGAACGACCAGACTACGACAAGTATGTTGAGAAGATGGACACACGATTGAAGATTGACGAACGTCTTGCAGTAGAAGATGGCGTAATCGCAGAGAACGAATCATTGAAGACTGACATTGATGCTGTTGCTAAACAAAATGTAGAGTTACAAAAAGCAATTGCTGAGTTGAAGAAAGTACAAGCAGAATTACTTGCGGCCCAACAGGCTGAAATTGAACGCCTTGAAAGTTTAGTTCCTGAAGTTCACGAAGATGAAGAAATAACTGATGTTCATCTTGAAGAGGAAGCAGAAGAGGTGCCAACAGTTACAACATTAGATAACGGCAGAGTACAACTTCGTATTCCATTGTAATAATGTGGAAGTTACTTCCCACAATCTTATTACTTTTAATAGTAGCCTACACTGACGTACAGGCAGAAACAACATCAGTAACTACGGTCACCTGTGTTGATACTTCAAATAGTCCAGAGACGGGCGACATTACAACAGTATGCACAACTACTGTTGTTACAACAGTAACAACACCAGAGTCTACAACAACAACTACCTCTATCGCCCAGAATCTCACAAGTTCAGGTGACATATTAGACAACTCACAGTTTGTTAACCCAGAAGAAAACAACAATAATTATAGTGACGAAGGTTGGACTATCACAAATGGCGGCAGTCATAACAGTGCGAGTGGTACTGGCGCGGCTTCGCCTAATGTAGGTGGTGTAGTTGCGTCTGGCAATACCACAAACATATCACAAACTGTAACATCAATTAAGTCTAAAACTGGTATGTCAGATGCAGAGATAAAGAATGGCTTTCGTTCTACACTGTCAGCAAAACTATGGTTTTGGAATAATGCTACAAACACGATTACTCTTAAACAAACTATAACAGATAGTGATGGCAACACGACAACACAAACAAGAGTTCTCATTGATACAGGTTGTGGATATAGTAACTGTGGACAATGGGAAGACTTTGACGATACTTACATACAAGGCAACAATACAGCAACAGACTTCTCTATCAAAGCAGAAGTAAGTAACACCACAGAGGGCCAATCAGGCTATGGTGGACATGTAGGACCAGATATTGATGATATAGAATTAAATATACAACACAACGAGATTACAACAACTACAGAAACAGTAGCCGCAACTTCATCTTCATCAACTGCAACTACGTCAGCAACAACAATTTCATATTGTTGGCAACAAACACCATCAACGTGTGCAGATGACCAACCAGGAATAGATGACATTGAAGAAGATATTGTAGAGGCTGTCGAAGAAATTGAAGTTGAGGAAGTAGTTGAAGAAGTAACAGTTATCAATGTCACAAACTTAGATGTTGAGGAACTTGTAGTTGTTGATGTTACAATGGACGAAGCAATGGATATGGAACTTAGTTTTGAACCAGAACAAACATTCGAAGAAGCATTTACTGGTATCATAGAAGAAGCAGGAATGGAAGAAGAATTTGCAGATGCACTAGAAGATGAAGGTTTAACTGAAGAAGAATTCTTTAGTGAAGTCGAAGATGTTATGGCAGAAGAAATGACCGAAGTAACTGTAGAAGAAACTCCAGTCATAGAAGATACACCTGTTGTTGAAGAAGCACCTGTTGTCGAAGAAGCACCTGTTGTTGAAGAAGCACCTGTTGAAGAAACTCCAACTGTAGAAGAAGAAGCACCCGTTGTCGAAGAAGAAGTACAAACAGAAACTGAAACAGAACCAGAGCCAACTGTAGAAGAAGAAACTCCTGAAACTGAAACAGAACCAGAGCCAACTGTAGAAGAAGAAACTCCTGAAACTGAAACAGAGCCTGAAACTGAAACTGAAACAGAAACTGAAGCAGAGGTTGAAGAAGAAGTTGAGACAGAGGAAGAAGTTGAAACAGAAACTGAGACAGAAGTTGAAACAGAAGAAGAAACTGAATCTGAAACAGAAACTGAAGCAGAGGTTGAAGCCGACGAAGAATCTGATAGTGAAGTTGAAGAACCAACAGAAACTGGAGATACTGAAGTAGAAGAATCTGATGAGGTAGAAGTCGATGAGGTAGAAGTAGAGGCTCAAGTTGAAGCAATACAGGCAGCCATAGAACGAGTAATTGCTCGAATAGAAGCAAACTTAACTCGTGTAGATTTAAAACTAAAAGCAACTTCTTTTGTACTTGCTAAAGCAATGCAAGACCAACAACCAGATATGACAGAGTATACAACTCAATCGTTTTATGACCCTACTCAACTGCCAGATAACAGAGATTGGTATGCTGAGAGTACAATTTTAGAGGCATATGGAAGGTCAGTGTATCAGGATGCTAACTTAGATGAATATGCTAGAAATGACCCGATGGCAGTATATGAGGAAGAGATAAATACAACCAACGAAAACATAAGCCGACTTGAGGCTGAATTGGAGGAATTAGAAAATGAACTTAATGAATAAATTAACAACATACGCATCTCTCATTGGCGTCATCGGTGCAATCGGTGGTGGCTTTTATGCATGGGGAGAGTTTAATACTCGCCTTGATGCGATTGAAAGTAAGAAAGCAATTAATGTTGCACCACTTGAAGATAAGATTGTGTCTATGAATGAGAAAGTCTCAGCATTAGAAGTAGAATTGATTGATAGAATTACTGCCTTAAAGGAACAGGTAGAAGCAGGCAGTGAACTAGACTTGGTAGAATTAGAGTTAGCAA
>Ga0102907_1000676_pt1 | contig 11012 bp, 6 predicted proteins | sample Colrivmet1556B02_FD_79136 | JGI IMG/M metagenome (GOLD analysis project Ga0102907, IMG submission 79136) | Estuarine microbial communities from the Columbia River estuary - metaG 1556B-02 | ecosystem: Environmental > Aquatic > Marine > Intertidal zone > Estuary | place: USA: Columbia River...
CTCTCTAGTTTCTTTATTTACACAAGGCTTTACACTTAAAACATCATGCTTAGAGTTAATTATATTCTCAGAATATAAGAAGCCTAGAACAAGTTCTTCGTCATTACCAGGCGTTCGCATTGTAATTGCTAAAGTCTTCTGCTTTCTATTATCAGAAGGCCCGTGGCCCAATCTTATTTCTAAAGGTTCTTCAACAGCTAAAAGGTCACCTACTTCAGATGCTTTATCGTTTGAAACTTTAACAACTGCTCTATGTTTTACACTTTGTTTCATAAAAAATCCCGACTAAGAGTCGGGATTAAAATTAAGTTATTCATTCACTTTTTTGGGAGGAATCTTTTTCTGAGATTCATTTGATTTTTTCACAACATCAATTGACAATTCAGTTTCGCCCTTTTTGTAAGTCAATTTTATTGTATCACCTTCTTCAACTTTAGAGTTTATGATCTCTTCAGCTAGCGGATCTTCAATGTATTTTTGAATTGCGCGAGACAATGGTCTTGCACCAAATTTTTGATCAAACCCTTTATCTGCCACAAAATCTTTAGCTCCTTTAGTAAGAGTCAATGTGTACCCTAGGGTTTTAATACGGTCTAAAAGTTTTTCAAGCTCAATATCAATAATCTCAAAAATATTCTCTTTAGACAAGCTGTTGAATAGAACTACATCATCGATTCTGTTTAAGAATTCAGGTGCAAATGACTTTTTAAGCGCGTTTTCAATCACACTTTTTGTGTGTTCATCTGCGCCTTCTGTTTTTGCCGTTGTAGAAAAACCTACACCTGCTCCAAAATCTTTCACTTGACGTGAACCAATGTTTGAAGTCATAATGATGATTGAATTCTTGAAATCAATTTTACGTCCCAAACTATCTGTCATCTGACCATCATCAAGTGCTTGTAGCAGTAAGTTGAACACATCAGGGTGCGCTTTTTCAATTTCATCAAGAAGAATAACAGAGTAGGGCTTGCGTCTTACTTTTTCAGTTAATTGACCTCCTTCTTCATAACCAACGTATCCCGGAGGCGCTCCCACCAGTCTAGAAATAGCAAACTTCTCCATATATTCACTCATGTCAATTCTAATCAAAGAATCTTCAGAATCGAATAATGTTTTCGAAAGCTCTTTAGCCAATTGCGTTTTACCAACACCAGTAGGACCTAAGAAGATAAAAGAACCAATTGGCTTATTGGGATCTTTCAATCCTGCTCTATTTCTTTGAATAGCTCTAACGACTTTTTTAACAGCATCATCCTGACCAATAACTCGCGTCTTTAGATCATCACCCATGCCGCTTAAACGAAGACTTTCTTGCTGAGCCACGCGCTGAACAGGAATGCCAGTCATCATTGCCACAACTTCAGCAACATTATCTTCAGAGACTGTTTCTCTATTTTCTTTTACGTTGTCTTCCCATTGTTTTTGAGCTGCTGCTAATTCAGATTCAATTCGTTTTTCATCATCTCTTAATCTAGCAGCCTCTTCATAACGTTGTTTTTTAACAACCGTAATTTTCTCTTCTTTAATTTCTTCTAAAGCCTTCTCAAGATTTAGAACGCTTTCTGGTACATGAATGCTTGTAATGTGCACACGAGAACCAGATTCATCTAAAGCGTCAATCGCTTTATCAGGTAAATGTCTATCTGAAATATAGCGCTGTGTTAATGTTACACAAGCCTTTATAGCATCATCCGTATAATTCACGTTGTGATGCTCTTCATATTTCCTTTTAATATTATTTAGAATTTCTATGGTCTCGTCTATTGAAGTAGGCTCGACCATTACTTTTTGAAAACGTCTTTCTAAAGCACCATCTTTTTCTATGTATTGACGGTACTCATCAAGCGTGGTCGCTCCAACACATTGTATTTCTCCTCTTGCAAGAGCAGGCTTAAACATGTTACTCGCGTCTAGCGAACCAGTGGCTCCACCAGCTCCAACTATTGTATGAAGTTCATCTATGAATAAAATGATGTCATCATTCTTTTCTAGTTCATTCATCAAAGCTTTCATGCGCTCTTCAAACTGACCGCGGTATTTTGTCCCGGCAACCAAGGAAGCTAAATCAAGCGTTACAACTCTCTTATTGAAAAGTACACGAGAAACTTTTTTCTTAATAATACGCAATGCCAAACCTTCAGCAATAGCAGATTTACCAACTCCTGGCTCTCCAATTAAAAGCGGATTGTTTTTCTTACGTCTACTTAAAATTTGAGACACGCGTTCTATTTCTTTTTCACGCCCGACAACAGGGTCTAATTTGTCTTCCTCAGCCTGTTTTGTCAAATCTCTTCCGAAATTATCTAAAACAGGAGTCTTAGATTTTGTGTCTGATTTAGAACGTGAAGCTCCACCTGAACCACCAGAGAATCCTCCGCTACCGCCACCAGATTTACCTTCAAACTCATCATCGTCCTCATTAAAAGGTAACTCAGACTTCGTTTCTTCTTTTTCTAAATAGTGACTTTGAAATTCTTCCTTCACTATATCATAATTGACTCCAAGCTTTTCAAGAAGTCGTGTAACAGGATCATCTTGATTTCTTAGAATGCACATTAACAAGTGAGGTGTGCGTATTGTTTTACTCTGGTATAGTTTTGCTTCTAAAAAAGTTGTCTTCAAAGCTTTTTCAGCTTGACGTGTTAAAGGTAAATTCTTCTTTGGGGTAATGACTTTACCCGGACCAGGAGAGGCAATGCTTTCAATTTTCTCTCTCGTTCTTTTTAGATCTAAATTAAGATCATCCATTATTTTTATGGCTGTTCCTTCGCCCTCGCGAATCAAACCCAACAATAAATGTTCTGTGCCTATATATTCGTTACCAAGCCTAAAAGCTTCGTCTTTGCTAAAGGAGATAACATCTTTTACTCTTTTTGAAAAATTCTCGTCCATTTCTATTGTATCTCTAAGTTGTAGTATCATATAAACGAATACTATGCCACTTTGGTTCCTATCAAAGTTATCCAGATGGGGGAGAAAACAAAACTTTTTTTAACTCGTATTTATTAACACGAAAATGTGTATAAAAGCGTTTGTTTACTCACCGTCAAACAAGTGTCTAGTAAGGGCTTTCATTATATTTGAACCTTATTGAAATTGAAGACGATAATTAAAATATAAACTGACAATATGGCTGAAGGAGAACGGATTATCCCGGTAAATATTGAAGAGGAAATGAAATCATCTTACATAGATTATTCTATGTCTGTGATTGTGTCTCGTGCGCTGCCTGATGTGCGTGATGGATTAAAGCCTGTTCATAGAAGAGTTTTATTCGGAATGTACGAACTCGGTGTCCTTTCAAACCGAAGTTTTAAGAAGTCTGCTCGTATCGTAGGAGAAGTTCTTGGTAAGTATCACCCTCACGGTGATTCTTCTGTTTATGACGCAATGGTAAGGATGGCCCAAGAATGGTCGTTACGCTACATGCTAGTGAATGGTCAAGGTAACTTTGGTTCTGTAGATGGAGATAGTCCTGCAGCAATGCGTTATACGGAAGTGAAACTTCAGAAGATAGCTGAAGAGATGCTTGCTGATATTGATAAAGACACTGTTGATCATCAATTGAACTTTGATGATACCATTCAGGAACCTAAAGTTTTACCAACACGTATTCCTGCATTATTGGTAAATGGTGCTTCTGGAATTGCTGTGGGTATGGCAACGAATATGCCTCCGCACAATCTTTCGGAAACTATTGACGCTACTGTAGAATACATAAAAGACAATGACATTGAAATTGACGAGCTCATTAAGCACGTTAAGGCTCCAGATTTTCCTACAGGAGGAATTATTTACGGCTACGAAGGTGTTAGAGAAGCAGCCAGAACTGGGCGTGGACGTGTAGTAATGCGCGCCAAAGCCAATATTGAAGAGGTTAAAGGGCGCGAGTGCATCATTGTTACCGAAATCCCTTATCAAGTTAACAAAGCCGAAATGATTAAGAAGACGGCTGAGATGGTTAACGATAAGAAGATTGAAGGTATTTCCGATATTAGAGATGAATCTGATAGAAACGGAATGCGCATCGTTTATGTCTTGAAAAGAGATTCTGTGCCTAACGTAGTATTGAATAAACTTTTTAAGTATACCCAACTTCAGACAAGTTTCAGCGTAAACAACATAGCTTTAGTAAATGGAAGGCCAGAACTTCTTAATCTAAAGGATATGATAAAACACTTCGTTAACCACCGTCACGAAGTGGTTGTGCGAAGAACAGAATACGAACTAGCGCAAGCTGAAAAACGCGCACACGTATTACAAGGTTTATTAATAGCCTTAGATAATCTAGATGCAGTTATAAAATTGATTAGAGGATCTAAGACTCCTGAAGAAGCAAGAACTGGTTTAATGTCAAGTTTTGATCTTTCTGAGATTCAAGCGAGAGCAATATTAGATTTAAGACTTCAGAAATTAACAGGTCTTGAGAGAGACAAGTTAAAAGCGGAGTACGAAGAGTTAATGAAAACCATTGCCCACTTAAAGGAGATATTAGATAACCTCGAGCTGAGAATGAGCATCATTACCGCTGAGCTTTTAGAAATAAAAGAAAAGTACGGTGATGAAAGGCGAACTGAAATTGAATATGCTGGTGGTGAAGTAAGCATTGAAGACATGATTCCGAATGAGCAAGTAGTAATTACTATTTCTCACGCGGGTTATGTTAAACGCACGTCACTTACAGAATATAGAACCCAGAATAGAGGAGGAGTTGGTGCAAAGGCTGCCAAGACAAGAGATGCTGATTTTATTGAACACGTATTTGTAGCGAACAACCATAACTACATGCTGTTCTTTACTGAATTAGGAAGATGCTTCTGGCTACGCGTTTACGAGATTCCTGAAGGAAGTAGAACTTCTAAAGGGCGTGCAATCCAGAATTTAATAAATATTCCTCAAGATGATAAGGTCGTTGCTTATATAAATGTAGACAACCTGAAAGATGAAGAATACATTAATAATCATTACATCGTACTTTGTACAAAGAAAGGCGTAATTAAGAAAACTACACTAGAGGCCTATAGCCGACCTCGTGTAAACGGTATAAACGCAGTTACGGTAAGAGATGGAGATAATCTTTTAGAAGCTAAATTGACAAATGGCAACAATAATATAATGATGGCCATTCGTTCCGGAAAAGCGATTCGATTCCCAGAATCTCTCGTAAGACCAATGGGAAGAAATGCTTCAGGAGTAAGAGGAGTAAGGCTTGCGAATGACGAAGACGAACTTGTTGGTATGGTTTGTGTAGAAGAAGGTGACAACAACGACATCCTTGTTGTTTCTGAAAAAGGATACGGTAAAAGATCGGCCGTTGAAGATTATAGAACAACAAACCGCGGAGGTAAGGGTGTAAAGACGCTTAATATAACAGATAAGACTGGCAAGCTTGCTTCGATTAAAGCTGTTAATGATGAAGATGATTTAATTATCATCAATAAGTCAGGAGTTTTAATTCGATTAGAAGTTAAAAGTCTTAGAGTTATGGGTAGAGCTACCCAAGGTGTAAAGTTAATTAACATCAAAGATTCTGACTCTATCGCATCTGTGACTAAAGTTCCAGCAATGGAAGAAGAGGAAATAGAAGCTATAGAAGGCGAACTGGAAACGAACGATGAAAATCCACCTGCAACTGAAGAGGGTTCTACTGATATTGATTAAATATTAGATTTGCGAAAATTTTTGAAAAATTAAAAGATGAAATTTAGATTGTTTTTAATGGCTGCATTTTTATCCACAGCCATATTTGCTCAAGTGAAACCTAAAGTAACAAGTGCTGTTTTGGCTTATGATAAGTCTGACTTCGCACAAGCGAAAAAGAAACTTGATGAAGCGGAAGAAGGCCTTAAGGCTGTCAATTATGCAATGGACGATGAAAAGACGCTCAGTAAGTTTTACTACTACAAGGGTCAAGTTTATCTAGGAATACTTTACAGTACTGTTGCAGAAGTGCAAGCTCTAGATACAAATGCTTTAGAAAAAAGCTTAGACGGCTATACCAAAGTAATTCAGTTTGAAAAGACTGCAAAAAAGAAAAGGTATACAGATATGGCAATTGCCAAACTTCCAAATCTTACACCCAAATTAGCAGCTAAAGGTAGCGCTCAAGCGGATGCGGGAGATTACGAAGGTGCGAAAAACACTTTTGTTCAGGCATACGATTTATTGAATAACCCAGACTTAGGAGCTAAAGCGAAAGCAGATACAAGTATGTTATTTAATGCAGCGCTAATGTCTATGCGTGCAAAAGACTTTGCAGGTGCAGCATCAATGTTTCAAAACATTTTAGATATGGGTTATACTGGTATAGTTTACACAGCAGAGGATGTGACTAGCGGTAACAGATATCAATTTGCCACTAAAGCTGACGTTATGAAGCGACAAGAATTAGGGATGGTAAAGGATATACAACCATCAGAGAGTGTTAGAAATGACACGTACATCAGCTTAATTACGTGCTACAAGCAGGCTGAAGACTCTGGAAATTTCAAGATGGCACTTGCGGCAGCTCGTAAAGAATTTCCAAATGACGTAGGATTAATTAACCTTGAGATTCAAGAATATTTAGATTCCAAAGAATATGACAAAGCTTTAAGCATTTTAGATGAAGCGATTCAGACAAGTCCTGATAATCAGTTGTATTACTATGTGAAAGGTGATATTTTCTTGAATCAAAAGAAAGACGAAGAACAAGCATTAGTAATGTATGGTAAGGCTATTGAACTTAAGGCTGACTACACAGATGCTTTATACATGAGTGGTTTTGTCTATTTCAACAGAGCAAAAGAAATTACTGAGAAAATAAATGATTTACCTGGTAATGAAGTGACGAAGTACGTAGCTCTTAAGAAAGAGCAAAAAGAGGTTTTTAAGCAATCTTTACCATTTTTTGAAAAAGCATTAGAAACTGCTCCAGATGATGTTGATACATTAAAAGCATTAAGAGAAGTGTATTACAAAATTGGTGATACAGAAAACTTTAAAATTGTTAATGAGCAGTTGAAATAACATTCTCGACAGAATACAAAAGAGCCATCTAGAAGTAGGTGGCTTTTTTATGTTTCATATTTTTATTTAACATAATATATATTATAGTTTATTAGGGCTAGCTTAGATAATAAACGAGAAGACTGTATTTGTGCATATGTTCAAGAAAATAATAAAACAACTTGATCTCAGACATTAGAAAGCCATCAAACTCCCTTAAGCGTCAGTTGTATTCTCTTACGATTTAAATCCATATTTAAAACTTTTACTTTTACTCGTTGTCCCAATTCTAAATGTTGGTGAATATCTGTTATAAAAGTGTTTGAGATTTCCGATACATGCACGAGACCAGATTCTTTTAAACCAATATTTACAAATGCTCCAAACTTTGTAATGTTGTTTACCGCTCCATTTAAAACCATTCCTGTTTGTAAATCCGAAATACTAGAAATAGAATTCCGCTCCAGCACTTCTAAAGGTTCTCTTGGATCTCTAGTTGGTTTTTCTAATTCTTTTAAAACCATTTCAATTGTAGCTCGTCCAAATTCAGCTTTATGCAATTCAAGAATCTTTGTTTTGTCTAAACCTGCATCCAAATTCATTTTTATTGTTTTTGCCAGTTTGTAACTCTCCGGATGAATTATCGTATCATCTAATAGATTCGTGCCATCTTTAATCCGCAGGAATCCAGCACATTGCTCAAATGATTTCCCTCCTAATTTTGGCACTTTTAATAACTCTTTACGCTGCTTAAATTTCCCAATACTCTTTCTGTAACTGATTATATTCTTGGCTATGGCAGGACCTAAACCTGATACATGTGTTAAAATTGGAAACGATGCAGTGTTTAGATCCACACCAACATGATTCACACATAACTCAACAACTTCATCTAGTTTATCTTTTAAAAGTGGCTGATTTACATCGTGTTGATATTGACCTACACCAATCGCCTTGGGATCAATTTTCACTAATTCAGCCAACGGATCCATTAATCTTCGTCCGATTGAAATAGCGCCACGAACAGTTAAATCCAACTCAGGAAACTCTTCACGCGCTATTTCAGATGCAGAATACACACTAGCACCGGCTTCACTTACTTCAAAAATCTGAACCTTCGAATCATTGAATTTTTCTTCACACCAGTTTAAAGTTTCTAATCCAGCAGTTGCATCTCCAATAGCTATGGCTTCGACTTTGTGTTTTTTTAATAAGCCGCTCACAGTCATCTCAGCCTCAATCTTTTTATTCTGTGGCTCGTGCGGATAAATCGTTGTATTCTCTAAAAAATCTCCGTGGTTATTTAATACGGCTACTTTACATCCTGTTCTAAATCCTGGGTCTATCGCCAACGTGTTTTTTCCGCCTAGAGGCGATTGTAACAACAACTGCTTTAGATTTTTAGCGAAAACTGAAATTGATTCTAAATCAGCTTTTTCCTTTAATTCCCTTTTTGACTCAGATTCAAAGTTCGGCTGAAGAATTCGCTTGTACGACTCTTCAATAGCCTTATGCATATATCCGTTTTGAGTATATTTTCTATAAACGGACCTCTCTATATTTTGAACTGCTTTTTCTTTATCCACTTCAATTTTAAGGTTTAAAAGACCTTCTTTTTCTGCACGAAACAAAGCCAATACTCTATGCGATGGAATTCTATTCAAGCGTTCAGAAAAACTAAAGTAATCACGAAACTTTTGAGCTTGTTGCTCTTTTCCTTTCTTGACTTTTGAAGAAACTATTCCAAACTTTTGGAACTGCTCACGAATACGTTCGCGCAGTCTAACATCCTCAGCAATCCATTCTGAAAGAATATTCACCGCGCCTTCTAGCGCATCTTCTACCGATTCAACATCTCCCTTTACAAAAGATTCAGCTCTTTGCTCTATTCTAGAATCTTTAAATTCTTTTTGAATGCTTATCGATAACTGCTTTAAACCTAGTTCAATTGCTTTTTGACCTTTGGTCTTACGTTTCTGTTTGTATGGTAAATACAGATCTTCTAATTGACTAAAAGTCGATGCTTGTTCTATCTGACTTTTTAATAAATCGGTTAGTCTCCCCTGCTCTGCTATTGCATTTAAAACGGATTCTTTTCTTTTGGAAAACTCTACCCAGAAATGATGGCGTTCTTTTAAAGCTATGAGTTGAACTTCATCAAGCCCACCCGTCAATTCTTTCCTGTAACGCGCAACAAAAGGAATAGTGGCACCTTCAGCGAAAAGCGCTAACACTTTTTCGATTACTTTTTTAGAAATACTTGTTTCGGTATACAAGTGATTATAAAAGTTCATAAACAAAAATCATCTTTGCGCTAAAATGAATATTAAAACTGATAATTACTGCTTGATTCTGAATATTAAATTGATTCAAAATCTCTTTTACATTTCTGTGTTATGAGTTCGTAATAGACAAATATCATATTATTTTTGAGCCACAAATTTTCATGGAATGCAAGCAAAAAGCACCGATACAATTTTAATTCATTACACCGGTTATACCAAAGCAGATAAAGTCTTTGAAACTACTGTAGGCCAAGGCCCAGTGGAAATCCCAATAGGGAAAGACTACATGTTATCGGGAATTGAACAAGCTGTTGTTGGTATGAGCGAAGGCGAAAGCAAAACATTGACTCTTAAGCCTGACGAAGCATACGGTGAAATCGACTCTGAATTAACCATGGTTGTTGCAAAAGCAGACCTACCTGCTGGTTTAGAAATAAAACGTGGCGTTACGCTCATGTCTGAAAACGAAGACGGTTCAGAGCTTCCATTGACTATAAAATCAATTCGTGGCGACCAAGTGACTTTAGATGCCAACCACCCCATGGCTGGGCAAACCGTTAAGTTTGACATTCAATTGGTTAAAATTCTTTAATGGTGAACAAGGTTTTCTGTTTATTGCTATTCATTAGCACCATGCTCATTTCTTGTAGTTCTTCTGAAACAACTAAGACAAAAGCCGTTTCTACACCTAAACCCAATGTACTTACTGAAAAAGTGGTTAAAGATACCTTGATTAGAAATGACAATGTTGTTGAAAGATTGACAGAATACGGCAAGGATAACCCTGAAACCATCGCAGACATCTATACCCGCTTCGGGAAAATTAGAATTCAGCTTTTTAAAGATGTCCCATTGCACCGTGCAAATTTTATCATGCTGGCTAAAAGTGGATATTACAACGGAACTGTTTTTACAAGAGTGGTTAAAAACTTTATCGCACAAGGCGGCAGCGCTCACTCCTATCATCAAGTTGACATACAAAGAGCAATAGGCTTATATACTATCCCTTCTGAGTTTACAAGCAAGCACTATCACTATCAAGGTATGGTAGCCGCAGCACGAGATTACGAGAACAATCCTGAGAAGCGTTCAGATCCTTTTGTGTTCTATTTCGTAGAAGGCACGACTTACAGCGATGAAACCTTAGATCATTACGAAAAAGATACGGGTAGAAAATTCTCCAAATCTCAGCGAGGGTATTACACTAAAAAGCCTGGGGCTGCACACATAGACAATGAGCATACTGTTTTTGGTAAAATCATTTCTGGTTATTCTGTTGTTCCGAAACTGACATCCGTTAAAACGGATAAATACGGCTGGCCAGACGAAGATCTTTTTATTGACAGCGTTGTGGTGAGATAATCTTAGTTGATCAGAAACTTAGGGCAACGTTTACAGAATTTGCCTTTCTTTTTCTTCTTTTTATAACTTTTACAGCATTTCTTTTTAGGGCCTTTATCAGATACATCACAAACCTCTAATTGAGTTACGAAGTTTTGGTGTTTTATGCTCTAATATGGTTTTTTCATGCGAATTAAAAAGTATAACTAAAATATATCATAACATAATTCAAATGACTCTATGTCAATGATTTAGCAAAGACATTAATCCGTGTGTTTATAAAGTATTGCGCGTTCAAACGCTTCGGTATTTACCCACTCTTGGTCGTCCACATCATTTAAGATTTGATCTATCCTTTCTTTGAATTCAGACCAAATTCCATAAGACTGAATGAACTCA
>Ga0102907_1000688_pt1 | contig 10950 bp, 9 predicted proteins | sample Colrivmet1556B02_FD_79136 | JGI IMG/M metagenome (GOLD analysis project Ga0102907, IMG submission 79136) | Estuarine microbial communities from the Columbia River estuary - metaG 1556B-02 | ecosystem: Environmental > Aquatic > Marine > Intertidal zone > Estuary | place: USA: Columbia River...
ATGCGATCCATGATTTCATTGACCGACCTGCGGGGATTGCCATTTTTATAGATCTATAAAAATGGCAATCCCCGCAGGTCGGTCAATGAAATCATGGATCGCATTGGGGCGGTAGAGCAGACTCGAGCTATGGTGGCCAGTGTGGGCGCTTCACCTAAGGATCGGTTTATTACTCTTATGTGCAGTCCTGAATTAATGGGGCTGGAATATGTCTAAGTTAACAGCTGGTCGTCGTAACCTACTCAAGGCAGGTGCCGCCTCACTCTTTCTTGCCGGGATGCCTATATCAGGGTTCACAAAAGGCAAACCCCGCGGCAGTATTTCAGTGATCATTTTGGAAGGGGGGATGGATGGGCTTGCCGCTATTCCACCTATTGGTGACGCAGACCTAATGCGCATGCGTCAGGCCATCTCACCAGAAAGTTATTTACCATTAAATGACTTCTTTGGTTTACATCCATCGCTGCAATTTTATGCCCAGTTGATGGCTCGAGGACAAGCGTCCGCTGTGCACGCTACGGCATTTCCGTACACTAAACGCTCCCATTTTGAGGGTCAAAACATGATCGAAGGTGGTGGCCTGTCACCATTCAGTGAAAAAACCGGTTGGTTAGGGCGTGCTTTAGATTTGGCAGGCGTTGCGGGACGGTCTTTGTCTTTGGATATGCCGTTGATTTTGCGTGGGCACCATAATAACGATAACTTCTACCCTGCGAGCATTCGCGGGTCTGCCCGGCCAAAAGCGGATTTAGTGGAAATGATTGCTATGGGGCATCAAATGGATGCGGCGCAAATATTCACTAAGGTGGCCCATAAAGCTAAAGAGAATGAGCAAGTGCCAAGGGATCCAGCTAGCTTGGCTACATATGCTGGCCGGGCCATGGCTCAAGCCGCTGGCCCACTGGCCTCAGTGATTCGTGTTGCTAACTTTGATACTCATGCAAACCAAGTTGAAGAAGGCGACCCAGATGCAGGACGGCTAGCAAGGCAGTTAGGCGTGGTTGATGATGTAATCGCTGGTTATCGACGTGGGTTAGGCAGCGCATGGAATGAGGCTATTATTTTAACGCTAACCGAATTTGGCCGCACAGTGGCCGTTAATGGCACTCTTGGGACAGATCACGGTTATGCAAGTGTTGGTTTGCTCGCTGGGGGAACATTGTCCAGTAGTGGTGTTGTAGCCAACTGGCCTGGGTTAGGTAAAAAAGATCAATTCGAACAAAGAGACCTCATGGCTACCATAGACTATCGGTCTGTTTGCGCTGCCTGTCTGGAAAAGTCTTTAGGCCTTGATCATGGCCTTATTGCTCATCAGGTATTTCGTCAGCCCGACTTGCCCCGTGTATTTGAGCATTTATTTACGTAGATTTTTCTCCAAAAGGAGTTCACCGTGCCTCAGCTTCCCTTCATTTACCATTACTGTCGGGTGCCAATCATATTGTCGGCTAGTCTAAGCCTATTGACTTTGCCGGTGTTGGCAACGGACATGTCAGGTTGGAGCGATAAGGCTGTCTGTCGTTTAGTGGCAGGGCAAGCAGATAATGCCGTCTATTTGGCAGAAGCCCAACGACGAGAGTTAGGTTGCAGCATTGGCGGTAGTGGGAATGGGGATAAGCAGCAGTCTGCACAGAAACTGTTGCCGAAAAACCAGGGTATTGTCATCTATCCATTGAAGCTTAACGCTCAAACTCAACAGCGATTGTTGTCCAAGCCGATTGATCAAACAGAATTTAATTTTAGCTCATATCAACTGGCCGTGTTTGCCCAGCCAATTACATGCCAGTTTAACCTGCGCAGGGTGGTTTATGAGCACCATGTAGCAGGGCAGGTTGAAAATTGGAATATGGCTAGAGGCCGCATGATATTGACTACCGATGGGGTAAAAATCGAAGGCCGCTGGCGTATGGGAGGCCTTTCTAAGGATTCCAGCTACCTAAAACATGAAGTTAATCTTAGGTTAACAAAAGCAGGCCATCTGGTTGGAAAAATGGCCTACTTTAATATGAGCATTGAGGAGGGTGAAGTACCAGAAAAACCCTTGTATATTGAATTAAAGCTCCACAATCGTAGTCAACCACTAAACATCCATAACCCCAAGAAAGCTGAATTCTGGACCGATGTGGAAGACTGGGCAGGTGGTGTTTGGCAATTGACACGGTGTAAAGAGTACACCCCTTAGTAAATACTCTTTTCCAAAAAGCTACAATTTGGCCCTGAACATGCCGCTGTAGAACTTGAGCAGAGTTCAAAGACGTCAAGAAGCCTTGGTCTTATAATAACTGGAATGAATTAGATAGCTATGCTGATATAGCCATTATGAAATAGGAAGGTTCAGATTAACTTAACAACACGAATTCACTCAAAAGCAGATCGAGTTTTTAGACTCTTAACTATTCTTTTGGAAGAATAATGACACTCCATGTCTAATGGGGCACGACCTGAAGTTAAGAAGTCTTCGGGCACTACAGCTCCCTAAGAGCTCCCCTGAAACCCGCATGATACCTGAATCACCATTCTTGTTAGGTGGCCAAATTCACTGTACCACTACAGTACTTACTCGTTCGATCTCAAAAAACAAAGCTGTATTGCCTCCTACAGTTAAGCTAATTGATTCGTTACAGAATTTGCCCCATCTAGATGCTTTTGATGCGGTTATTAATCTTGCTGGGGAGGCCATCATTGACAAACGTTGGAGCAACAAGCAAAAGCAGGTCATCTGTCAAAGTCGCTGGCAGTTAACTCAGCAATTAGTGGCGTTATTTGCGTGCAGCCAGAAGCCGCCTGCAGTTTTTCTAAGTGGTTCTGCCGTTGGTGTATACGGTGATCGGGGGGATGAAGTTCTCAGCGAAGACTCTGTTGTTCAAGAGTGCGATTTCCCTACCAAGGTATGTCTCCGGTGGGAGGATATTGCAATGCAGGCCGAGCCGTACACCCGTGTAGTGTTACTTAGAACTGGCATCGTTTTAGCCCCTCATGGTGGTGCTTTAGCAAAGATGCTGTTGCCGTTCAAATTGTGTTTTGGGGGGCGTATCGGCAATGGGCAGCAATATATGTCGTGGATCCACTATCAAGATCACATCAACGCGATGCACTGCTTATTAACAGAAAAAAGTATTTCAGGTGCAGTTAATATGGTTTCTCCGGCAGCTGAGACAAATCGTGTATTCACTCAAACACTGGCTAGATCGCTACACCGATTAGCCATTTTACCAATGCCTAAAAGTATCTTGCGATATTTGCTCGGTGAATCATCCTGTCTTTTGCTGGATAGCCAGAAAGTAGTGCCTCAAAAATTGTTGGAAAGTGGATTTAACTTTACGTTCCACAACCTGAAGTCGGCGTTTGTTGATGTACTGACGCACACGCCTAATGAGAGAAGTTAGTATGATAAACTCACCTAGCGTGGTGACCGATAACCCGACTTTAGGCCTTTGGGCGATAACACCCATTGCCATACCTGCAAATTACGGGCTCTAAACGCACCTGCACAGGACAGCAAATAGTACTCCCACATGCGCTTAAACAATGTGTCATAGTGATCTTTTATCTGAGGCCAAGCCTGACTAAAGTTTGCATGCCAAGCGAGCAATGTGGTGTCGTAATCAAAGCCAAAGTTATGCATATCTTCGACCACAAAACGGCCCTCACAGTCGCTACCAATCTGCTGGATAGAAGGCAGTGCGCCGTTAGGAAAGATATAACGATCAACCCAAGGGTCGTTACCTGAAACAGTTGAATTTCCACCAATGGTGTGTAACAAAAATAGCCCCTCGTCAGTAAGTAGGCTAGTTACCTTATCCAAAAATGTGGGGTAGTTTTTTTGCCCCACATGCTCAAACATGCCTAGCGAATAAACTCGATCAAAGCAGCCTTGCAGTTCTCGATAATCTTGATAAATGTACTTAACTGCCAGCCCCCCCTTATGGGCATTGGCAAAATCCACCTGTTGTTGCGATATGGAGACACCGACAACTTCAACCCCGTAGTGCCGAGCAGCAAATCGAGCTGCACCTCCCCAGCCACAACCAATATCTAGAACGCGCATACCTGGACTTAACTTTAGTTTCTCAAACACCAGTCGTAGCTTGGCAATCTGAGCGTCGGCAAGGTTGTCCGCGGCCTGCCAGTAGCCACAGCTATAGATCAGCAATGGGTCCAGCATACGCATATAAAGGTCATTGCCCACATCATAATGGCGTTTGCCAACAATAAACGCCCTCTGCGAGGTTTGCAGATTGATAAGCTTTGCCACCCACCTGCGCCAGTTCGATAAAGGAAACTTCATCTGTTCGCTAATCCCATGCCGCAATAGCCGGTAGAAAAACTGGTCCAGAGCCTCACACTCCCACCAGCCTTCCATATAAGCTTCTCCTAGCCCCAGTGTTCCCTGTGTCATGATGCGGCTATATAAATGCGAATTACGCACCTTTGGATCCCATATGTTAGGCCCATCAAAGCACACGCCAGCCACAGCAAGTTGTTGATTAAGTTTTTCTTTAATTAGTCTATCAAACATGGTGCAGCACCGTTAACGCAATTGATCAACAATTCCAGCCCAATCGGCATCCCCAATCAGGCCGATGAGCGCATACCGTCGGCAGGACTACTGTAGTTGCACCAGAGGCCTTTGTGTAACACCAACTGTGACACCTGAGCGCAAGCTTGACGTCGCTACAGCTCCCGTAGTACCGTTGAGAAGCGTACAGATCAAGCGTCTTAGCGCCACTCATAGGAAAGGAACTGTAAGACTGGCCGTCTCCGGGCACCATAATTTCACTATAAAACAAACACTTTAAAATAGAAAGTTTCTAGCATCTTCACGCTGGTTCCCATTTGAGTAGCGAGTTGATGAATATCAGTGCCAGATGCCAATCTAGACGATACCATTCACCGTTATGTAACTTGTAGCGACACTGCCACAGTGGACTTTTAGGTCGCTTATAAATGGAAAGTTTGTTGGGGCGTAGGTTGATGCTGAGCACTGGTTTACTTCAATGAGTTAGAGTAAAGTCTGTGTAAGTGGAGGCGCGTTGGTGGCCAACGCGTTTGTTGAGTGTGCTAACTTGCCGCACCAAATGGCATTGAAAAATCGCACATAAGGATATAAAGATGGAATTAGAGAAGCATAATAAAGAGATTGAAGACAATTTCCGAGCCTGGGCTCTTGGTATTTATTGGTTCTATATAGTAGCAACTATCCTCAGTTTTATTACAATAGGTTTTTTTGCACTCGTAGCATTTTTTGGCTACATAGCGTCAGTGATGGTCGCTTTTCATCAGAAAAAATCTAGTGCTGGGACCATTTATCAAAGCCATTTCGAAAACTATATAACTGTTCTGTGGCTCCCATTAAAGTGTTTATTTGTATTAGGATGTTTAGCGGCTATAGCGGGATTTCTTAATGAGGAAGATGTTTTGTTTTTTCTCGGTGGGGTGGGCATTGTCGGTCTAATAGTTTGGATACCTTGGTCAATATGGAGAGTGGTTAAAGGTATTTTGCAAGTTAAGGATGGTCTAGCATATAACAATGTCGTTGTTAAAATAGATCATTTGACAAAAATTGAGCGAAATAAATACCAAATAGACTTGGGTGAAATAGAAGGCAAAGGTAAAAGTAGTGACAGCGATTCCTATAAAGATGATTCTGAAAAAAAATCGACCTGGCAAAAAGAAGAACAAAATAATAGGGTGGTAAAAAATGAAATTGACAGTAATGCCTCCAAAATTGACGCTCTTCACAAAGGAGGGGTTCTTTCTGATACTGAATATGCTGCTGCAAAAAGCCGCATTGCGATCGAAAATGACCCTCACTTAATAGAACTTGGCATTCTGCACAAAAAAGGTGTTCTCTCAGATGCAGATTACGAAGCCGCAAAAAATCGTATAGTGTCTGAACTTGGAGGCTAATGCGTTAATAAAAAGTAATATATGATTTATACATTTGTAGCATTAGGCGGCATTAGTAGTTGATATTTTCCGCTTGCGTAGAGACACTCATATTAATCGTCACTTTTCTAAAAGTGCGCTACAAAATCATATATTTATATTGGAGATGTTGAGATGGAAGCGTTAGGGGCGATGGGTTTTGTTTTCGGTATGATGGGAGTGGTAGCATTTGTGCGAACACAAAAACTAATTAAAACACTAAAGGAAAATGGCGTTTTAGATAAGGACTATAAGAGCGAATAGCGGTCAATACAGTCGTCAAAGTGTGCTACGATAATAAAGCACACGTTTCGCGAAGATGGCGCATTTTAGCGTCAATATAGAGGGAAACGGGGCCGCATACACCTTGGGTAAAATCGTTGTTTTCTGAACGCATGCCATTTGTGCATACAAAATCAAGGTTGATAATAATCTAGTGCCTCCTTGCTTACTAGTAAAGTAAGTGTAGGAGAGTAATTAGTATTGTGCATGGTTGAGCTTTAGATAAGTGGTTGTGTAGATCTTCCTAGTCTTTATCGATCGCATTGCGCTTGATCAATTGTGATATCGGCAAATATTTCTGCTGGCATAGCTAAATAGACAAACTGATGTTTACCACCTAGTTCTAACAAGGGCTTTTGATTTTCTGTGTCACACACATAACTTGTTAACGCAGGTTGCATCGCTACCGTGAAGGCGTGGGTATCTATTTCTGTCAGTGGTACAAAGATTTTAAAGGTTCGTATGAAAGTATCTGTTGATGCTTGTGCTGCAATTAACTGGGTAGAGTCGTCAATTACCATGGGTAAAAGAGGCTGAATGCTGTAGCTTAAATAATTTAGTTCTTGCTCAAGAGTTTGTCTTGGCGTGGTCTCGTTAGCGCTTAGCATAGGCGCCATAGCTAGTGTTGCGCCAAAAGCTAGTAGTGGGCCAAGCCGATTTTTAATAAAATTCATTACTATCATTTACTTATAATTCAACGGCGTGTGATTAAATGCTCTAAGCCGGTTCGGTTCCTACTAGTGGAGCCACAAGCTTTATTTCGCAAGCATCTCTACGGTACTACGCGGCCTGACGGCGAGTCAACAAGTTCAGATTGAGGGGGCTTGATTAAACAATCTCAACAAAAGTAATCAAATTATCCACCTCACTCTCACCTGTGTCGTTGACTTTGCCACTGGTTAAGACATGAAGATACTTTGCAATTGATTGTGCTTGAGCGTCCATATATGACTATTTGGTGCGTTCTGATACCTAAATACACCAAACTACTTCGCTTATATCTATTGACTGCAAGACAATAAACAGTTTTTGCTTAAACTAGACAATTGCTAGTCGCCATGTTCAAGAAAATTCTCTGTTTTCCGTCCAATCAAATGTACCTTTGTCTCGCTCCTCTACGGCTTGCTTCCACCCAACTTGCTCTACGCGATTCTTAAAGTTCATGCCTTCAGGAGAATGACGAGTGATACCATCAAAAACAGTTGCAAGCCGCTGGGATTGGTTTATTTGTGCTTCTACAGCCGAATTAATAACCATTTTTTGCATAGCAAGCTGATTAATAGGCACGGTAGCAATTCTTTTCGCCATATTTTCTACCTCATCATCTAGCCTGTCATCAGGTACAGATTTCAAAACCAGCCCCATTTCAGCAGCCTCAATTCCAGAAATTTTATCCCCAGTAAACATCATTCTTTTGGCCTTTTCAGGCCCCAATCGATGCACCCACATGGCGGTTGTTGGGCACCCCCAAACTCGGCTAGGCATGTATCCGATCTGAGCCGTATCTCCCATAATGGTAATATCAGAGCATAGGGCAATGTCAGAGCCACCCGCTACTGCAAATCCATGAACTTTACAAAGTACTGGCTTCATAGCACGAAACAGAGACATAAAAGATTGCGTGTTATGCCACATAAACTGGTAATCTTGCATCGGATCCCAGGGCATTTCCTGAACGACTTTATTAGGCCCATTTCCTTCCGCATAATAGCTTAGATCATAACCAGAACAAAAAGCCTTGCCCGCTCCAGATAGAACCATCACATGAACATCTCGATCAGCATCGGCTTGGGCCACAGCTTCTGCCAGTTCTCTGGGCACATCATCATCAATCGCATTCATTACATCGGGGCGATTTAAAGTAATACGACCGATGCGCCCATCTTTTTCAAATAAAACCTTTGCCATTTTAATTCCAACCGCTCACTGCTTTTACTTCCAGAAATTCTTCAAGGCCCCAAACCCCTCCTTCACGGCCATTGCCGGATTGCTTCATCCCACCAAAAGGAGAACCCGCACCGCCGAAGTTGCCGTTCATTTCCACCATACCAGACCGTAGCCGACGGGCAACACGACGAGCCCGATCTTTATCTTGAGTTTGAATGTAGTTTGTTAATCCATAAACAGTGTCATTGGCCATACTAACAACCTCATCTTCAGTATCAAATGGCGTCATGATTAAAACAGGCCCAAACACTTCTTCACGCCAAATGGTCATCTCGGATGCCACATTAGCAAACACAGTTGGGCGCACAAAATAACCTTCTAGCATATCTTCAGGTTTACCAGTTCCTCCCGCGACAAGTTGTGCACCCTCATCAATTGCCGTTTGGATCAGATTTTGGATTTTATCAAATTGCTGGCTGGAAACCACAGGGCCTATGTGACGCCCTTCAATATGGGCTGGAGCAACGCTGGTTTTTAATGCAACATTCTTAGCGGTTTCAACCGCTACTTTATATATAGAACGCTCTACTAGCATGCGTGTTGGTGCATTACAGGACTGACCAGAATTGTTAAAACAATGACGCACGCCGCGCGTTACCGCTTTTTCATCGGCATCGGCGAAAATAATGTTCGCTCCCTTCCCGCCCAACTCCAAACTTAGGAGTTTAATGGTTTCGCTTGCTGTCTTACTGATGGCAACCCCTGCGCGAGTAGAACCTGTAAAGCTAATCATATCCACATCTTTATGTTCAGACAAGGCTGCTCCAGCACCTAGTCCATCACCATTGACTAAGTTAAAAACACCATTGGGAAAGTTAGCGGCATCAATCATCTCTGCCAGCAACATAGAGGAAAGCGGTGCAATTTCAGAAGGTTTTAAAATCACGGTACATCCTGCCGCCAATGCTGGTGCAACTTTCAACATGACCTGATTCATTGGCCAATTCCAAGGTGTGATGAGCGCACAGACACCAACAGCTTCATGCAAGATCAAGTCATTGGGAGCATGATCTCCCAGGGGGTGTTCAAATTGAAAGGCTTTTGCAGCCCTAATGGTGTTTTTAAGATGCCCTGCACCAGCCCCCACTTGTGCCGTTTGTGCCAGAGCAATTGGCGCCCCCATTTCCTGACTGATAAGGTTTGCCATCTCATCTGCACGAGCCTTATAGTTTTCCATCAAGCGTTCCAAAGCATCAATTCGATCTTCCTTAGAAGTGTTACTCCAGCAAGGCAAAGCCGCTTTTGCAGCTGCAACAGCCGCGTCTACATCATCAGGCGTTCCAAGTGTAATTTTCGCTATATGCTTTTCAGTTGATGGGTTTTCTACTGTCATTTTTTGACCATCTTTAGAAGATACCCAACAACCGTTAATGTAATGTTTTGTCTGGTCTAGCATGTTAAACTTTCCTTCTCATAATTCATTAAAATGGCTCGCAATAAACAATTCTCGGAGTTTGTATTTTTGCACTTTACCTGAACTGGTAAGGGGGAACTCATTTACTTGAACCCAAACATTCGGTGTTTTTTGCGGAGACATATTCGCCCTACAATGATCATGTAAGCTCTGGCGATCAAGCGCCTTGGCACTCCTAACAAAAGCGCCAATAATTTCTCCCCATTTTTCATTAGGTAAACCAACGACAGCGACCTCTGAAACATCTGGATGTTCAAGTAAGCAATTCTCGATCTCTGCTGGAAAATGGTTCTCTCCACCCCGGATGATCATTTCCTTGAGCCGTCCAGTCACGGTCACATACCCGCGTGCATCCATCCGGCCCAGATCGCCCGTATGCAACCAGCCGTCCTCATCCACCGTCTCGGACGTGGCCTTGGGGTTGTCATTGTATTCCAGCATCACGCAAGGCCCCCGTGCACAGATTTCCCCAACCTCACCAACGGCGACAGCACTATTATCTTCGACGCTACGAATCGAGACCTCGGTCTGCGCTACCAACTGGCCAGCCGTGTTGCAGACGTCGTCAATACTGTCGGACAGGTGGTGTTGCGTAATGACCGGGCAATGCTCGGTCTGCCCGTAGAGCGTCGAAAACCCGGCCCCCATCAGCACCTGAACCCGGTGTACCAATTCGGGTGCCACCATCGACCCACCACAGCTCACCAAATTCAGGGCTGATAGGTCGCGTGGGTTCTGTTCTTGTGCATCAAGCAGGGCCACGACCATAGTCGGTACGCCAAGAATAATATCTGCACGACTTGCTTCCAGTTGATCCAAGACTATATTCGGATCAAACAGACTGACCAGCACCATACGACAGCCTGCCTGAAGGCATCCAAGCGTAACCATGCCGCAACCTGAGGTGTGAAACATCGGCATGATGTTTACCCATGTATCCATTTCGGTTACTCCGCAACGACCCGAATAGAATCGTGCGTTGTTGACCAATCCTCGATGGCTGAGCACCACGCCTTTGGGAAAACCGGTGGTGCCGGATGTATACTGGATCATCGCCGCATCATCCGGGGCAACAACCGGCAAGGCAGGCGGGCGGGTGCCCTGCGCAAAGAGCGCAGCATCACTTTCCATGTCTGTGACTTCCCAGATGGCAGCGATGTCGGCCACGGCCTCAGCACCGATCCGGCCCATTGGATTGCCACGAAACTCATCGACAAGGAACAGGGCAACCGCACCGGATTGCTTCAGGACATAAGCTAGCTCGCGCGCCTGAAAGGCAGGGTTCGCCGTAACCAGTGTCAGACCGGAGAGCGCACAGGCATATTCCATGAATACCCATTTGGGACTGTTGGGCGACCAAACGACAATGCGTTCTCCTGGGG
>Ga0102907_1000693_pt1 | contig 10919 bp, 10 predicted proteins | sample Colrivmet1556B02_FD_79136 | JGI IMG/M metagenome (GOLD analysis project Ga0102907, IMG submission 79136) | Estuarine microbial communities from the Columbia River estuary - metaG 1556B-02 | ecosystem: Environmental > Aquatic > Marine > Intertidal zone > Estuary | place: USA: Columbia River...
AAAATAGCGCCTGAGGTAGTTTATCTGACCAAGGTGGTAATTGAGGTGAGCAGTGAGTTGGACGAGCATAAAATGAGTGTTGTAGAATAAACCTTCTCGCCATGGAAGGGGGAAATCTTTTTGCAAGTCTTTATCAGCAATCTGTGCAAATGAAATCTCGACTGACGTGAGACATTCGTCAACCTCTTTTAACAGTGTGATTTTGGAAACGGGAGCACTAGTAAACTCATTCTCCCGGTTTCTGATATAACCTGTTTTTCCCAAGCCAGCACCAATAAAATGGTTTAAGTTTCCTACAAGATGCAAGGTTAAATGACCCGCAGAATTAACCGTGCCGGGGAGTTTATTCCAGATAAAAGAGTCTTCTGTAAAAGAAGAAACCTCCAAGCGCAAGGCTTGAAGGTCTCGTATTATTAAATTCTTAAAGTGGGAAAGCATTACATTTTCATGGTAACACCAACACCGCCAAGGGCACCATTTCCCCAACCGAACTCTCCATTTATACCCCATCTGTCAGACCAAAACCAACGCCCACCAACTTGACCTCCAAAACTGAAGCCGTCATTACCGTTTTTGTTGTCATTGCCGTCAATTCTCCATCCAAGGTTTAAACCTGCATAAAAATCCCACTCACTCGGTAAAGGAAAAAGTTCATCGAAGTAGTAATTACCTTTACCTGCGACATAGAGATTATCAAAGTTATAATTCGTAGAAGCATGAAATCCAAGAGTAATAGGCGCTGCTACCGGAAACTCCATTCCGAAGTAAAGTCCTGTACCAAGACCTCCAAAATTCATGTACTTCTGAGCCTGAGCGTTAGCGTCTTGAAGACCAAATGCACAAACAACAATTAATGAGAGTAAAACTTTTTTCATATCAACATTATTTAGTTACGATTTAATCAAATGTAACAATTCACCGTCAAATTCAGCATGACTGAAATAATTTATCCAATCCCCTAGATTCACATAGCGGGAGTTGTCTCCCACCTTCAAGTCTAAAGGTAGGTGTCGGTGACCGAATACAAAGTAGTCAAAGTGTTCTTTTAGAAGTATTTCTTTAGAATAAATAGCCAGCCATTCGTTTTCTTCTCCTAAGAACTTGGCGTCATCTCCGCCTGTGTGCATTCTGCTTTTTTTGCTCCAAAAATCAGCCAACGAGATTCCAAAATTTGGGTGAAGACGTGCAAAAAGCCATTGACACGCTGTATTGGCAAAGACTTTTTTAATGAACTTATAGCCATAATCACCAGGGCCTAAACCATCACCATGGCCGATGTAGAATTTTTTACCATTCCACACTCTAGTTATCGGCTCACGATAAAGGGTGCATCCAATTTCTGAAGGTAAATAGTCGAAAATCCACATGTCGTGATTTCCAGTGAAGACGGAAATTTTAATGCCTTTATCTGAGAGTTCCGCCAATTTGCCAAGGCATCTCACAAACCCTCTCGGCACTGCTCTTTTGTATTCAAACCAGAAGTCAAAAAGATCTCCAACAATAAAAAGCTCTTCAGCGTCATGAGAAATTTCATCCAACCAATTCACAAAGCGTTTTTCACGGACAAGACTGGCCTCGGGCGTTGGTGCACCTAAGTGAAGATCGGATATAAAGTAGATTTTTTTTCCAGCCTGCATGGGCGCGAAAGTAGAATAAAAGCCAATAGCTGACAATCGGAAAATTTTCCAATTTTAAAAAGTTAGACCCATCTAACTATATTTGCAGCCCATATCTAAAAGCAATGCAAAAAGGACATTTTAACCGAGGACTTTCAAAAGCGACAATTTTAATACTTGTGCTTTGTTCTTTTTTCAGTTGTTCTACACAACAAAATGAAACTCAAAAAGAATATGTGGTTTGCACAACCAATATCATTTCAGATGTTGCTAGGGTTGTTCTACCAGACGACATAGAGGTTATAAGCTTAATGGGAGAAGGGGTCGACCCGCACCTTTACAAAGCAGGACACAAAGACCTAGAGTACTTACAAAATGCAAAAGTTATAATTGAAAACGGGCTTCACCTCGAAGGCAAAATGGCAGAAGTGCTGTCTAAACTGCAGCGGTATAAAAAAGTAATCTGCATGAGTGATGGCATTGAACAGTCTAAATTAATATACATTTCTGGAGATGTTTATGACCCGCACATTTGGTTCAATGTTCGACTTTGGAATGATGCGATAGAAAATATGGCTCTTGAATTGTCTGAAGTTTATCCAGAAAGGAGAGACGAGATTCTTAAAAATCAAAATGCTTACGCAGAGAAATTAAAAGCATTAGACGCTGAGGTCTTGCGATTAATGATGAGCGTTCCGAAAGAACAGCGGGTTGTGGTAACCGCGCATGATGCATTCAGCTATTTTGGAAAGGCTTATGATACTGAAGTAAAAGGGTTACAAGGAATTTCAACTCAGTCTGAATTTGGACTAAAAGATGTTTCTGACCTAGTTAACTTTTTGGTAGACAGAAATATTCCAGCAGTCTTTGTAGAAACGTCAGTTTCAGAAAAGTCAATTCGAGCGGTAGTGGAAGGTTGCCAAAAGCGTGGACATGAAGTTCGAGTCGGAGGAAAACTTTACAGCGATGCTTTGGGCGGAAAAAATGAGAAAGGAAACACATACATTTCTATGGTATCTGCAAATGTTGAAACCATTTCAACGGCATTAAACCTTAGCACCAATGAGTAAAGAATCAGAAGACTTAGCCTTAGAGGTTCATAACCTGACAGTTAGCTACAACAGAAAACCAGTGCTGTGGGACATTGACTTTAGCTTGCCTCAAGGACAGCTTATAGGCATTGTTGGTCCAAATGGATCAGGAAAAACCACATTACTTAAAACTATCATGGGACTGTTAGAACCAGATAGCGGTTATGTTGAGTTAAAAGGAAAGCCATTAAAAGAAGTAAGAGAGCAGGTGAGTTATGTTCCTCAGCGAGAGTCTGTAGATTGGGATTTCCCAGCCGATGTTATGGATGTTGTGAAAATGGGTAGATACCGCAAAGGCAACATTTTGAAAAGGCTATCAAAAGATGATAAAAGAATAGCTCTAGAGTCTCTTGAAAAAGTTGACTTATTAGAATTTGCTGATCGTCAAATTGGTGAGTTATCAGGAGGCCAGCAACAGCGCGTTTTCATTGCACGAGCGTTGGCTCAACTTGGAGAGATCTACCTAATGGACGAACCCTTTGTTGGAGTGGACGCAGCAACAGAAGACGCGATTTTAAAACTCCTGGTTGAAATGAAATCGAAAGGCAAGACAGTAATTATTGTGCACCATGACCTGCAGACAGCTTACGAGTATTTTGACTGGATGATTCTACTGAACACAAGGCTGGTTGCCTGTGGACCAAAAGAAGAGGTGTTTACAAAGGAAAACCTACAAGAAGCCTATGGCGGCAGATTGACCGTGCTGTCAAAAATTGGTGACTTGATATCAAATAAAGAGTTTCCAATACGGGAAAGAGGTTTTTCAGAAAAGAAATAATAAATGGAAGCATTTGTAGACTTCTTCAGCTTTCAAGACCCAAACGTGCGACTCGTTGTTCTAGGCATGCTCTTTATTTCATTGAGCTCGTCTTTGGTTGGAAGCTTTGCTTTTCTTCAAAAAAAGTCGCTCGTGGGCGATGCTGTCGCGCATTCATTGTTGCCAGGCATTGCCATTGCCTTTATGATTTCCGGAAGTAAAAATCCGTGGGTGTTGATTCTGGGCGCATTAATATCTGGGTGGGTTTCTATCCTAATAATGGACTTTTTAACGAAGCGCTCTAAAATTAAAACAGATACATCCATTGCGCTGGTGCTTTCCGTAATGTTCGGATTAGGAATATTACTGTTGACTCATATTCAACATTCAGACTTTGGAAATCAAAGTGGGCTGGACAAATTTCTATTTGGAAAAGCCGCGTCACTGACATTAATCGACATTCAGGCGTTTGGCCTGGTAACAGCAGTAATTGTTGTGTTGGTAGGAGTGTTTTATAGAGAGTTTAAACTGCTTTCTTTTAATTATGAGTTTGCTCAGGCTATTGGTATGCCTGTAAAGGCGCTGAGCTTCTTAATGAACACACTCTTGGTATTAGCCATCACAACAGGAATACAGGCAGTAGGAGTGGTTTTGATGGCGGCACTGCTGATAGCTCCTGCGGCAGCTGCGAAAATTTGGACATACAGTTTATCTAAAATGATTTTGATTGCGATGGGCTTTGCATTGTTTTCATCGCTTTTAGGCTCCTTCGTTTCATACACATACATCAACATGCCAACAGGCCCTTGGATCGTTGTCATCTTAACTTTCTTTACAGTAATGTCTTTGCTTTTTGCTCCTAAACGAGGGGTGTTTTCAAGAATGAAAATGCAACGCTTAAACAGTTTAAAAATAAATTCAGAGAATATTCTAAAAACACTTTACCATTTAGAAGAGGGAAAAGAAACATTATTTGAGTGGCATAAAGTTGATCAAATATTAGAAAAAAGAGCCTTTAATAAAGTGACTTTAAAAAATACATTAAGGCTGCTTTCTCAAAAACGATGGATCGTTTTAGGCGATCAAAAAGTTAAGCTTTCAAGGGCCGGAGAAATTGAAGCAAGGAGGGTTGTTCGTCTTCATAGGTTGTGGGAAATGTATTTGACAAAGCGCTTAAATTTCAAATCAGATCACATTCATTCGAACGCTGAAACAATTGAACATATCATCACACCAGAAATTGAGCTAGAATTAATAAAGGAACTTGGGGCGCCAAAAACGGACCCACACAGTTCAGAAATACCATACGCAGACTAAGATGAACGACATTTATATAATATCGACTGCCGTACTTGTTTCTGCTAGCTGTGGTTTATTGGGAGTTTTTCTTATCCTCCGAAAAATGGCAATGGTGGGTGACGCGATCTCACATGCGGTTCTGCCGGGCATTGTTTTAGCCTTCCTTTTCAGCGGAAGCAGAGACAGTATAACAGTGCTCGTCGGGGCTATGATTTTGGGTGTTTTAGCTTCTGTTTTGATTGAAGTAATTCATAAAAAAGCGCGTTTACAAGAAGACGCGGCTATCGGTGTAACGTTCACATGGTTGTTTGCAATTGGGGTAATTCTCATCACTCTTTTTTCTAGACAAATTGACTTAGATCAAGATTGTGTGCTTTATGGTGAAATTGCATATGTACCTCTTGATTTATGGTTTTTAGAGAGTGGAGTGAATCTCGGACCGAGAGCTTTATGGATAGCAGGAGGCCTTTTTATTTTGGTGGTTATATTCGTGATTATAGGCTACAAAGGTTTGCAGATAACAAGTTTCAATGAAGAGTTTGCTGTTTCTGTTGGCATATCAGCAATGGTGTGGCATTATTTATTAATGGGAATGGTTAGTGCGGTTACTGTGGCTTCTTTTGAAGCTGTAGGCGCTATACTGGTTGTGGCCTTGCTTGTTGGCCCCGCGGCATCAGCTTACCTTATCAGTAAACGTTTGCCAACAATGTTGGCTTTAACCATTGTTTTTGGGATTCTGTCATCGGTTTCAGGGTATTACCTAGCCAAATACTTAGAAGGGTCTATTGCTGGTGCAATCGCTACAATGACCGGGGTTTGGTTTACAATCAGTCTTATTTTAAGTAAAATAAAAAAGCCCCGCCAAATGGCAGGGCTCGAATAAGCTAAAGACTTTAGAAGAACTTTCTAATTATATCGTTTCCATTCGCGAATATCAATAGTGCTAGAAGAAGAATAAACCCAATCGTTTGCGCTATTTCTAGAACCTTAATTGAAGGCTTCCTTCCTGTAATCATTTCTATTAAGACAAAAACGATATGGCCACCGTCTAACGCAGGAATTGGCAGAATGTTTAAGAACCCAAGCATTAAACTGATAAAGGCTGTTAGTTCCCAAAAGACTCTCCAATCCCATGTTGTTGGATATTGTTCTAACATGGTTAAAAACCCACCTACTTTTTTATAAGCACCTGTTTCAGGCTTAAAAATTAGTTTTTCAAACTGTCTAACATAACTCGAAAGACGGTCTGTTGTTAAAAAGTAAGCTTCACCAAACGACTCCACCAAAGTGAATTGGTTATATGAAATTTCATACATCGAGCCTATAGTATTCTTAGGAGAGACTCCGATAAAGCCTTCTTCAGAAACAGCGATTGCTAATGATTTAGCTTCACCTTCACGGATGATGCCCAGATCTATTGACTTTCCGGCATAAACAGGAATTGAATCCTTATACTGGTCGAACATATACATCTCTTGCCCGTTAAAGCTGATGATAGAATCATTTTTAAGAAGACCTGCTTCTTCAGCACCAGAACCTTTTTCAATACCGTCAGCTACATAAGCCAATCGTGGTAAAAACAACCCTGTGAGGTTGTCTTGGTTTTCTATTGCAAAACCTACAATAGAATCTGTAATAGGAATAACGACTTCGGCACCATTGCGATCTAAAACCAAATCGCCACCTGAGCCTAAAATTAATTCACGCTTTGCTTCACCCAAGTCTCTAATTGGGTTGCCGCCAACACTCACAATTTTATCTCCCGTTTTAACCCCAAGGTCTTGTCCCATTTCATTGGTCCAAACACCATAGGTTAAACTTTCGTTGGGAAGGTATTCGGTTCCATAAGTGAACAATACCATGGCGTAGATAAAATAGCCTAAAACGAAATTTACAATTACACCTCCGGAAAGGATGATTAATCGTTGCCAAGTCGGCTTTGCACGAAACTCCCAATCCTCAGGCTCTTTGCCCATATTTTCGGTGTCCATGCTTTCGTCCACCATACCAGAGATTTTAACATACCCTCCTAATGGAATCCAGCCAATGCCGTAAGTTGTGCCTTTATAAGTGTAACTGATGAGTTTTTTACCCCAGCCATCAAAGAAAAGAAAGAATTTTTCTACGCGTGTTTTAAAAAGTTTTGCTGGGATAAAATGCCCCAATTCGTGCAAGACAATTAATAAAGAAAGCGCCAGTAAAAATTGAGCTATTTGTATTGCCATTATAAATTTTTAGTTTCAAAAAAAAGTGGGGCAAAAGTAACCCATTAACACAATCTTGGTAATTTATTGCGTGCTTCTTAACGTTCCTTTAGCAAATCCAAGGAGAGGACAGTCTAGAAAGTGCTGCTGGTTGTTTTTTTATGAAAGGAAAGCGAGAATTATCTATAGTCGTGACATCTGCTTTTCCAGAGAATCTAAGCGCAGTTCAAAATCTTTTTTCGAGGCTTTATCTTCTGTTGTTTCAGTCTGCTCCGTCCAATAGTCTTTTAAGTAATTTAAAACAGAAAGGCAGCGCGGTCGTAATTCTATATTCTTTTCATGAATATCAAAAAGAACGCTTATTGCTGCATTAGACAGTTCCTGGTTATGGAAAATAGCGTATCGGCCAATATAAACTAAACCGTATTCTCTCCATTGGGCTTTTGCATGAAGCACACTGTTTACTAAAATAGTAAGGTCTGATGCACTTCCATTTTTCGCTAACACTTGCCAACAGGACAAATTCATTTCACTTCTTGGGTTATTAGCAAGAGTGTTGCGCGCAAGATCTAGAGATTTTTCACTGCTGAATTTAGACATCGCTAACAACGCTTCGCTGTTTACTTCATAGCTCATAGCTTCCCAGCCCGTCTCGTATATTTTCTTTTCGTTTAAGTGGTAGACTTCGGCTAATGCCGTAATCGCTGCTGCACGAACAGGAAAAGCGGTGTCCTTTTCCGCTAAACGTTTTACATCTTTTAGGACTTTGGTCCGTCCAGCTTCGTTTAATTGGTTTAATATATTTAAACCTTCAATTCGTACATATGGGCTTTTGTCTTTCATCGCGATGCCCGCAATGGTCGCTTTAAGGTTGCTATTTTTTGTTTTTGAGATGGCAATAACAGCTTCTCGTCTATCTAGCATTAAGTCTGATTTGGCAATTTGGCTCAAAAGAAAGGCGTCACTTCGTTGATCATATTTTTCGCAAAGCAGCATTTTATCTACATCAAAACTTACCCAGCTTGGCTGAATAGAAGGCACATCAAATGTGAATGTCTGCTCTTGTTGATTCACAATAACATCATATTCTTCTGTTCCTTTTTTAGTGTGTACAGCAATTTTAACAGGAAGAATATAAAGTGGATACTCAATAATGTCTTGAACTTGTTTAACTGTTACGCTTTGTGTATAGTTTTCTTTATTGTAGCTGTAAGAAATTTCCAAGACTGGATGGCCGTTGTCTAAAAACCATTGATTAAAAAACCAATTTAAATCTTGACCACAAACATCTTCAAGGGCCATTCTTAAATCGTGTATTTCAGCCGAACCATAAGCATTGGACTCGAGGTATTTCTTTAGTCCGGCAAAAAAAGCTTCATCACCTAAATAATTGCGCAGCATGTGCAATATTCTAGCGCCTTTAGCATAGGAGTGATTGTCAAACATCTCTAACGGAGCCTCTAATTCGTAACGAATCATGTTTGGCCGATGTCCAAAATTGAATTCTGCTTGGTAATTCATTAAGTCTTGATGCAAATGCCAATCAGCTTCCTCTCTTCCGTATTTGTACTCAATCCAAAGGTACTCTCCGTATGTCGCAAAAGATTCATTTAAAGGGAGTTGACCCCAGCTTTCACAAGTGACAAAGTCGCCAAACCAATGGTGGAACATTTCATGTGCAACGACATCTTCATGACTGTTGTCGTTGTATGCCTTTTCGTCAGTATAGAGAAAATCGCCATGAACTACAGCTGTTGTATTTTCCATAGCGCCCGAGACATATTCGCGAACAACAATTTGATCGTATTTATTCCAAGGATAGTGCACATCAAGAACATTGGAGTAAAACGTTAACATTTCTGGTGTTTTACCAAAAATTCGATTGACCTCTGAAGCCCACTCTTTTTCTACCAAGTAACTCACAGGAATAGAGTCCCATTTTTCAGTGGTCGTGTGGAATTCCCCTGCAGCCATCATGACTAAGTAAGGCGCATGTGGTTGATTCATAGACCAGTAATCCGTTCTGGTTCCATCTCCATTTTCTGTTGTAAACTCTATTGACCCATTCGAGAGTGTTGTCCAAGAAGAATCTACTGTCATTGCGATTTCGTGTGTGATCTTTTCATTGGGCTTATCAACTACAGGAAACCACGCGGAATTGCTTTCGGGCTCACCTTGTGTCCAGAATTGAGGCATGAAGCCACCAGGCTCGCTTTTACCATTGATAAAATAAAGACCTTGTGCACCACTTATCGCTGATCCACCTTCTGCGAGAACACTATCCGGGTTTGCGGTATACCCAACAAACAGCTTGAACGTGTCTTTTTTGGTTTTGGTGTTTCCTAAAGCAATTTTGAGTTTTCTTCCGTTATAGCTGTATGCTAAATCTTTCCAGACAGCTTTTTCCCAAATGCTTACTTTATAAATAGTAAAACCTTGCGCGTCTAATTCAACAGTGTCGATTGGCTTGAAATAGGGCGTGCAATACAGTTCCGCTTCACCGTTCATGGTTGCCTCTGCTGGGTTGAAGTTTAAATTTAACCTGACATGAACCACATCGGTAAGCTTTGTAGCGGAGCCTTTTGGCCACGGTTTCTTGCTGTTAATCTCCCCAACAATTTCAAGCTCATCCATTACAATGTTACCTTCCGTTTGTCCGGATATGGAAAAACAAAAAAGACTTAAAAAGACTGATAAAAGCCATGGTTTTAAAAAGCTCATAATTGCTACTTTTGGAAACCGCGAAAATTAGGGAAAACATGTTTAAAGTATCAGGTTACAACCAAGAATTCGAGATAGAACTAGGATTGAATAACGAAGGTGAAATAAATGGAACCCCGTTTAAAATTGACCCACAACCGCAAGGAGCTAAGACATTTCACGTATTAAGTAAGAATAAAGGCTATAACATAGAAGTTATTAGTGCGGATTACGGTGAAAAGACGATCACCCTTTTGGTAAACGGGAACAAATATCCGGTTGCGGTAAAGGATGAGTTTGATTTACTTTTAGACAAGTTGGGCATGAGCTCTATGAGCGATCAAAAAATTAATGAAATAAAGGCACCTATGCCCGGCTTAGTGTTAGATGTAAAATTAAACGTTGGTGATAGTGTTGAAAAAGGAGATTCAATATTAATTTTGGAAGCCATGAAAATGGAAAACGTTTTAAAATCACCAGCAGAGGGCGTTGTAAAATCCATTCACATTAATAAAGGAGATGCTGTAGAAAAAAATCAGTTATTAATATCATTTGAATAAATTATGAAGAAGACATTTTTAATTTTTGGAATGTGTGCAGCAATGATGGCTTGTACAGAATCTCCAAAAGAGGAAGGTACAACAAACACAGAAGAGCACTCTCATGACGGGACGTCTCACGAACATGCAGCTCCAGCTGAAGACGAAGCCTTGACCATGGAAGGAAGAACAATGACTCCGGAAGATGCCAGAGTATTTTTTGTGAATGTAGAAGACGGCTCTACCTTAAAGTCACCAATTCATATTGAGATGGGTGTAGAAGGAATGGAAGTGGAACCTGCCGGGGCTGTAAATGAAGGCTTTGGTCATCACCATATTATTGTTAATAATACAAACGGTTATGTAGAAAGAGGTGAAGTTGTGCCGATGAACGAAACAAATATTCATTTCGGAAAAGGGCAATTAGAATATGACCTTGAATTAGAGCCGGGCGAATATATTCTTACGCTTCAATTTGCAAATGGCTACCATGAAAGTTATGGCGAAAAGCTAAGCAGAACAATTAACGTGAATGTTGCAGCTGCCGAGTAAAAGTTTGCAAAAAAGAAATAAATTGAGGCTGTCTGGAAAGATGGCCTTTTTTATTGACCCGTACTAACAGCAATAATAGCCTCTTGAATAGCTACAGTTATTTGTGAACCTTGATGGTTGGTCAACTTAACCTCACCAGAAAAACGAATTTTTTTTGTTTG